>MDTD01026221.1_pt1 | contig 48780 bp, 35 predicted proteins | sample 811221 | NCBI WGS metagenome assembly MDTD01 (sample SAMN05326646, study PRJNA326480) | marine metagenome | isolation source: seawater | place: Pacific Ocean: South West | collected 2011 | reverse complement strand
GGCCACCTCACTCAAGCCCCTGCAAACACACAAAATCTCATCATCAGTGAGTTTCGAGACACCGGAGTTTAAAGCCCTCCAAAGACAATATTTTTGAATATTCGGCACGGATAGTTGCTCAAGATAAACAGTAATCTGCTCTCCGAGAAGATCACGAACAATACAGATTTTTTTAGCTGCAGATGAAATTTCAGAAGATACTTTTATCATATATCAATTCCTTAATCTCGGTAAGCTTCCGCTCTTACCTGATAAATCGATATAATCAAAAGTCTTAACAGACAAATTACGTGCTGCGTTTGATAAACTCGCTTTGCGCAACGGAAGTCCTGGCATGCATCAATACCAAATTTAAGATTACTGTATTTATAGCTTTGCGTCAATAGCCAACAGATATTTGAGTTTGAAACACTCATAGTCACACATACCTCCTTGTCGATTTCAATATTGATTGGACTTCATTTATTGAAAGCGGGGGAGAACACGCAGCGCCTTCTTTATAAGCTTCAGATTCAATCTCGGACCAAATCATACCTTTTCTGATCATGCCACCTATCCGGGAGGTTACATGATTATTTCTGCCCCCCTGAACTGCGCCATAACCCCCTCTAAACCCGGCTTTGTTATAACTATTAACTTTGGTTCGATACTTTTTAGTGCTCATTGGATTTCCAAGAGATGGCGGAAACATCTCCATTAGTTGTGCATAGGTATATCTAACCCCCGAGTAATGTATGATATTAATCATGTATGGATCTGCTTTTCGATTTTCAAATCCCGGAATTCGCATCACACGTGGTAGATCTTTTACCCTACGGTCTGACTGAAATCTTGAGATAATACGCTCCTGTAATTGACGAAAACAATCCAAAGGGATTTCGTTAGCTGTTAGCCAATAAACATGATATTTCCCCGGGCTAGACTTAATAACCAACGAGGGCGCATATTCCCAAACTGGTTCTATCGGGGCGCTGTCAAAGTCGCCAAAGACAGCTCGGACCCGTACCACATTAAGTGTCTTTCGACCTTTGCCATCTGTCTCATTAACTCCCATATAGATACCAGCTCCTCGCTCATTAAGCCTCTCAAGTTGCGCCTGATATTCCAAGGGTATCTCGTTTTCAAAATGTGTCACTCTAATAAGGGATTGATCGCCTCGGTCCTTCTTGTCGTCAAATGTCTGGATAGTTTTTAAACCTGAAAATGCATCAAAAAAAATCCTCCGGTCCCGATCAAAGTCACATTCGTCCTCGAGGGCAACAGGAGGGCAAATCATTGCCCCCTCACCTATACTAGTACTACCTATAATCTCTCTATACTGGTGTATATTATTTAATGGTGCGGGCTCTCGTGGTGCTTCCACCAGTGCTTTCGGATCGCAACCAGCGGTGCTTTCGTAACCTTGAGAATGCTCAAGACACCCGACGGTACAAGCATCGGCACCATCGGCGAGAGTTCTTTCGGGAACTATAACGGCGGTGACATCACCGGTGCCACCGGTAGTGCTTTCGCACGCATTCTCGGCGCTTTCGTTAGGGCTCCCGGAAATCCCAAGGGGATCAAGCCTATTGATTTCACTGAAGTTTTCACAGCTCGAAACAGTACCTTCGTCAGTGCTTCCGTAATTTCTCCAATTCTGATAATAGCTATAATTACAAATTGTTATCAAAACAGCCCGTGGTTGTCGATCTGTGACGATCATCCCATGTCGGCGCATATAGGCCATGGCTTTTTTAATTTGGTCCTTGGAGTATTTTTCTTTTCTGGCTCCGACATACCAAGCAAGGTCATCAATTATCTTTTGGTAAGAACGGTATAGCTGCCCCGGTTTCAGATTACTGCATGTTGTGAAATTAGCCTTTCTGAGGAGATAGTCCCATATTTCTCGCATGTAGGGAGGGGCTTTACTGATGGGAGACTGATCAATCCTTTTGGCTCTTAGATAATAACCGCCTTTAATCATTGCAGTCCCCTCTGTTTGCATTCACCCAATTTGCAACTTTATTCAGTGCGGCATCCCTTTTGGGGTCGACACAACTAATTCTCTTCAACTGGGAGATTGCTTTTACAGCAAGTTGCATTGCCTCTGCTGGCTTACACCTACCTTTAGATTTTGACCTTTTTTTCTTTTTCGGCCTGGCTTTATTTTGTCCATTGGACAAATTACGCTTTTTCTCACCGGCTTTTTGCCGGACCCTTTGATTTAAAGCATTTCCCGTGACCTGATCTGCGGGTGCGGCCTCATCATTTAATCGATTGGCCATCTCATTTGCTACAGTTGACTGTGGGGCACCAGTCTCGGCTTCAGCCGTTTTAACGATATGTGTCAAAGTTTCGTTACATAAAGCACATTTATTCCTGGCTTCTTTAGGTAGCGTATCTAAAAAAACTGTAAGTTTACTTAAGGATTCTTGAGTGACTCTTGGCATAACTTCGACTTCCTATGCAGACAAATAGATTCGTTTTGCGTCAATGTAGCGCTCAAGAGCTTCTAATTCATATTTCGGAGAACCGCCAATCAAAACATAATCCGGCCCCTTCCGATGATACCTCATGTTATAAAGGGTTTTAGTTTTGATGCCGAGATAGTCCGCCGCATCCTTTATTGACAGTAACCTTTTGCCGACCCCATAGTATCCAGCCTTTTGATTCTTTTCCCTATTCATTATTGTGCTTCCTTACATTTTGTAGTTTTGCCTTAAATTTCACTGGCTTCAACCTACTCCTGCGAAATTTCAGCAAATCAACGAAAAAAGGGTCACAAAAACAATCAAACCCCTGATTTGGAGTAGAATATTTTTTTTGAGATTCAAGTTTTTTTTTCGTCGAAATTTCGGCAAACTTACTTCAAGGATAATTGATGAGATTGATTTGCTTAAACATATCGAATCGTATTGATTTATTAGGGGGGACATAATGTTGTGCCTTAAAGTCGCCCCTATCATAAATATCATCCATCTTTATCACTTTAAACCAAAGCTGATAAAAACATTCAGAAAACGCACCTATAATTATGCTGGCTTCAAGGTGTAGTTGCTAAGTAAACACCATTCTTTGCCGGCATTAGATATTCTCTAATCTGCTTTCTCTTTACAGACTTTCTAATTGCTGATATTCAATTTGGCATATGTCACGGTGATAACTGATCTGGATGTCATCGTATCTTCATCATAGTCGATTGTTATTCGATCACAGGAAACCTAACATGCAAAGGAATAGAGACCTAATTGAGCAGTTTGACGAATCTGGTGCATGGGGTCTTTGCACGTATATTGACTTGAAAAGCTGCAACCCGACTTACATTCGAAGCCATTCAAAAATATCAGAGTTTATAGATTTATTATGCCTTAAGATTCAAATGACAAAATACGGAACTGCACAAATAGTTAATTTCGGACAAGACGAGTCGGTTGCCGGTTATTCGATGACTCAACTAATAGAAACAAGTTTAATTTCAGGTCATTTTGTTAATAAAACCAACTCTGCTTTTATTGATATATTTAGTTGCAAAAAATATAGCCCTAAAGATGCTGCAGAGTTTTGTAGCCTTTTTTTTCAATCAGAAACATTTCACTACCAAACCTTGATCCGAAAATAATGAAGCAGCCAATTCAGTTTAAAATAGCTCGTGCGGTTGAAAAATATTATGCAGACCTGCAGTTAATAATTGAGTCTTCACCGAATCAATCGAATTGGGCCTGCAAAAAAACATGTTCATTTTGTTGTAACGGCCCTATCGTTATTACCTCAAGCGAAGTTCTACATATTGCAAGAAAAATGGAATCCGATATAGAGCCCTTGATTAATTTAGAAGCTCATTTGAAAAGCTATCTCGACTGTGTTTCTAAATGCAAATATTATTTTGAGCATTCAATCCCTTGTGTATTTTTAAAGGATGAAATTTGCCTTATTTATAAAATCAGACCATCTGTGTGTAGAAAATATTTTTCACTTAACAGAAACAATTGCATAAAGGATAGACCAATTTCAACGTTTACAGATCCTTATTGTATGAAAAATGGCAAAAACTTATTGTCCACATTCAGAACCCAATTGACCAAACTAGGTCTTCCCGAAAGTATGGAAGATTTTCATGTTGGTATTTTCAATATTTTTTTTAACCCTAATAGCTCGAAAGGAGGTGAGCACTATGGAGAAAAAAACCGAAGAACAATTAGTTGCTGAATCTAACAAGCATGATGAGGATGAAATGGTTGAAAAAGCAGTATCTTTAGCGGCTTGTCAGTATGAGAGAAATTTTGGTATGACTCAATGTGGCTGCGCCAGTTAAATCGATCAAGAGAGGGTGAAAAAATTTCTTTTTCCATCCTCTCTTGAAACTCTTAAAGGTGTCTAATGAGTATAAGTGCAAAAACCAATATTGGCGATGTTTTCATCTATAAATATAACGATTCATTTTACCTGTATAGTCCATTAGATAAGGTTATTCTGAAACTGAAGGGTAAAGGATACTCGAATTTGATGGCAAATCAGAATAAAAATCATTGGAAAAGCCAACTTTCAAAATACAAAGTATTTTCGAACACCAAACCAGAGGTATATGAATACGTCTCAACGAATAAATTTGATGGTGTAACTTTTATGATGACAAACGCTTGTAATTTGGCCTGTCGATATTGTTATGCATCAGACTATCAAAAAAAACCCAGTTTTATGCCTGAAGACATTTGGTCTAAAACATTGGAATATGCGTTTGAAAATAGAGACATGAAAAGCAATGAATTCTCTCTTGCCTTTCATGGATTTGGTGAATGTACTCTTTTCTTTAAAGACATAATAAAAATATCTGAGGCTTTTAAAAGAAAAGCTAAAACATTGGGACTAAAACCCATATTTCAAATCACAACAAATGGCACATTTACCGAGTCAGAGTGCACATATCTCATAGAAAATAACTATAGGGTTAATTTATCTATTGACGGAGATAAAGAGATTAATGATTCGATGCGATTACAGAAAAATGGTAAATCTCCTTTCGAAAAGATTGTATCAAACGCAAAGATGCTATCTAATGCGGTGACAAAGGAACGCCTGCTTGCACGTTCAACTGTAACGAGCAAATCTTTAGATAAGATGATAGAATCTTTAGAATATTTTAATTCAATTGGCATCAGAATGGTTCATTTCGCTCCTATGGATATTAGAGGTGCGGCAACAGGGATTGATAAGCTTGCTGTTGATATTAATGAGTTTATTGAAAAACTCAAAGAATGTATCCATAAAGCCTCAGAATTAGGTATGAAAATTTATTATGGCCCATTTAATTTTGGAATAGGAACAAGATTCTGCTTTTCTAAGTCCAAGCTAACTGTAGATTATTCCGGAAGAATTATTGCCTGTGTTGAAGCTGGTGAGAATTCGGACTATGAAGAATTTTGTTTTGGAAATATCAGAGAACAGCAAATTGGTTTCAAGCAGGATCGGATTGATAAACTTAACTCTATTTCAGTTTATGACTACCCTGAATGCAACAATTGTCTTTTAAAATATCACTGTGCTGGTTATTGCAGAGTGAACCGCATTCAGCGTGAAAAAAACAACTCTGAATTTGCCCATATCTGTAAAGCAAATGAGAATGGCTTTGCCTGGATTCTGAACGAACTTACATTAAATAAAGATAGAGTAAAATCCCTTTTGGATTTCCCTGTAGAACAATTATTATAGGTTGTTTAAGACTTTGAAAACAAAATCAATCTGATTTCTGAAGAAACATATTAGGAGATTGCTATGGATTCTAAGCTCGCAACAATATTGTTAAGTGTTATAGCAGGGTTAATATCGGCCCCAATCATTTCGATGCTTAGAAGATTAGTCATACGCTACAGAAATCGGGAGCAAATATTTTCAATTAGCAATAGGGACTGGCATGAAAAGTTCATTGATGAAGACACTAACAACACATATTATTGTTCAATCAAATTAAATCAAAATGGACATTCAATAAAAGGGGAACTTGAAAAAGAGATTATTGCTGACGAAAGTGAAACGGAAAAGTTTTCGTTAAAGGGTGAATTTATATATAATTTCTTAATTGGCACCCTGAGAAACATCAAAAATGATAGGTTAGGTTTCGGGGTATTTCTTCTGCAATTATCTGGTGGAGGTAATATACTGAAGGGAATGGATTGCTGGTACAGCAATGGAGAAATCAAATCAAGTCCAGTTGTCTGGTTTGATTCCAAAAAGGACGCTGATGCAAATTTGAAGCAACTGCAATCTTAAAATAGAAGCAGCCCCAAGATAGCAGTCCATTTTACTCAAATCGGCCTCTTTCAGTCCACACAGCAGATCAACTGAGCCTTATCTTAAATCCAATTTTATAGGAACTACTTGCTTTACAGTGCCGAACAGGATCTCCCTTGATTGTTGGAAAAAGAGCCCTGAATTTTTTCCTTAAAGTCTGGGCATGTTTCTCGACCTTTTTCCTCGTTTCAAATGTATAGGGCATCACACCATCGTTTTGTAGCACACGTATTAAAATATTCCAGGCCCCTATTGGTTTGCTGTTTTTCTTATCACGACCATCTCTAAAGCCCAATGTATCGTATGATCTAATAACTGCATTCTCTGCTTTTGGATGGAAAAGTAACTCTTTCTCACTGACAGGGGTCAAAACCACATCACCCCATTTCAATAAAGCACTTTTCGATATACTTATATCTTGAGTTTCGACCTTGTTATTTTGCCGGGGACCAGTCGGGCGAGGAGCGCATTGATCAGACTCTTCATTTGTTTTGCTTTTTTCAGCTTTCTGGTCGAGAAAAAGCATAGCAACGTCCGCTCTCGAATCCCTATCCCGTTTATAAAGAATTCTGGGATTCGACGGGACAATATATTTTTTGAATCCGGATTCAACAAGAACTTTTCTATCTTCGCCAGCAAAATCCGCTTCGTTCAGGTCCATTTCAGGATTATCCAGAAATTGTAACTTAGCGTTATCCATTCTTAAAGGAGCATACCCCATCTCGTTAAGGCTGTTACCATAGTCTTTTTTTGTATCTTCTGATAAAAAAAGATCGCCTAAATAATAAGTATCTTCAACGGCATCACAGGCAAACACTTTCAAATTATCATAGATAAAAATATCATCTTTCAGGACTGTTCGCTGAAGGTCGTCCAGCAGGTCTGGCCAAAACTTAATTCCATTTATACAATCTCCGAACAAATGACTACCGAATCTCCCAGAGAAAATAAAAAGCAGCACATATCGCAGCCCCTTTGCTCCGGCATAGAAAAGGATACTGTGTATACTTTGATCTTTTGCTCCATATTGGTGAGCAACACTTTTAAGCTCCTCTAAATTGATTTCGTATTTGAAACACTGATCAAAATCCATGGGTTGTTCCGAAAAAGAATGCTTCTCTATCCACTCAATGTTCCTGTCCTGTGTATAAAGTTCAGTTATCGTATTGGTGATCATCTTGGCCTCCAGTTCTAAAGCAGTCATTAGTCTGGGAGTTTCACTATAATCGTAAAAACTCACATCAACTTCCGCCTGTTCAGGAGAAAGAACCTGCCAACCACTTAAAAACTCCGGCTCAGAACCCTTTTGGAAACATTCTAAAAATTCCGTTTCTTCTTTGGAACCTGTTCTTTTCAATCCTATTTGCCCGATGGTATCTGAAAAAGCCTGATAAAGTTTATCCTCATTAATCATAGCATGTGCATTGTGCAAGATTACCAGTACATTATTTCTACCCATATCGGTTGTTTTAATATAAATAATATTCTGGATAAACGGGTATCGAGTAGCCCACACACGACATGTATGTCTTAGCAAGGGAAACCGCATTTCTCGATGTTGAATATAGCTCATCTTTAACTCCTGAAGCTTACGCCCACACAATACACGCAACACACCTATACCTATAAGGAGAAGATTACTCCTTTTTATCTTTATCTTCGATTTGCCCGAAAATAATATCAATTTGACTAGCGGCCTTTTTAAGAGCATCATCCCTCAAGTGAGCGTATCGCTGAGTCATCTGTGGAGATTTATGTGTCATGAGCTTCTGCAAAACATACATATCAACCTCCCCAGAGCTAGCCAGGTTCGATGCATAAACATGCCTCAGCCCATGCGTCGGTCTAAAATCTTTTGGTAGACCAGCATTATCCAAAATCCGTCTTCCTGCGTCCCCCAACTTAGTCCTTTCCCCGCCGTCTCGGCCAGGGAAAACATAAGGGCTTCTGGTCTTCCTTATACTTAGCAAAAGTTTCCTAGCCATATTGTTCATTGGAATTTTCTGATCTTTCCCACCTTTGGGACCTCTTCCGGCTTCTCCACGTATCCAAATAAACCCTGTTTCAAAATTTAAATCTTTCCATTTCAACCGAAACAGCTCCCCACGTCTCATTCCTGTATATAAAGATAATTTCATCATGTTACCAACGGCAATGTTACTATCGGCCTCAATTGCAGACAACAAGGACTCGGTCTCAGCCTGATTAAGATCTTCTGTTTTCTCGTTGTTTACTGTAGGTTTCTGAATATGGAAAGAAATACCTTCACAGAGATTGTTTTTAAAGCCGTAATTGATTATCCATGTTAAAAGATTCAATATATGTTTGACCGTTTGTGGACTCTTATCATCATTCAAAAGATCGATCCTAAGCTGGTCAACATCCTTTTTAACAAGCTCCTTTGGTTCTTTTCCTCCAAATTTCTTTTTAAGATAATTGTTGTAACGGCCGCTATCAGTATCAAGCCCTTTATTCGGTGTACGATTTAATTTGTATTCCTCCCATAATTTATCGATAGTGTACTTATCTGTCTCAGCTTTTTTTTTCTCTTCTTCTAATTTTTTTATCTCCTTTTTCGGTAATCTCCGACCTTCGATAATAGCGGATCTAATATTTGATGCCTGGGCAGGGGTCATCCGATCTGCGTATTGCCGCCCAACACGCTCTTCTATCTTTTTTCCATTCTTTTTATAAGTGATATAATATATTTTCTCATCACCATTCCCGCCGATTCTTTTGCCAATTCGATAAAAAACACCTGTGTATGGAATTTCTACAACTTCCTTCTTACCGGATTTAGTTTTCACCTTTTCTTTTCTGACAGCTTTGTACTTTTTCATAATTTCACCCCGTATTTCACCCCACGATCATGTAAAATTTAGGAAACAATGGGATATTACAGGAAACCGTATATGCTGTCAAACAAAGCTTTTAGAACATATTAGAAGGAACAGGGAAAACAGAGAAAAGTAACGTCCCGGCCTCTCACGCCGGAAACCGGGGTTCGATTCCCCGTGGGATCACCACCAATTAACAAGGCTTTCAGAGATTTCTGGAAGCTTTTTTTATTGGCGGATACAAAACTCGGATACAAAAAAGTTTTGTAACCGTTTGAAGGATTATATGAAATATATTCTTCCATACGCAATTTCAGGAATTGTTGGATCATTTTTCGTCGGCGTGATGTCAATAATTCATCATTCATTGATCATAAAAACAGCGATTACACCAAATACATTCATAATACCTGTCGCCGTTGGTCTTGCCTCCGGAATTTTAGTGCAACATTTTAAAATAAAATGGGAGACTGCCGCCATTGAAAAAGAGAGAACAAAATTCAAAACAACCAGAGAAATAACTGGTGCGATTTGCCATGAATTCAACCAACCCTTGATGGTCATTAGCGGACATCTTGAAATGCTAATCGAGGAGTTTAACGAAAAAGACATTGGATACACGGATCTCATGGAAATCCAAAAACAAACAAAACGTATTTCACACCTGACTCACAAGTTATCTAAAATAAACGACTATGTGACCAAACCTTATTTATCAGGTGAAATAATGGATATCCATCACTCACAATAAACATGACCAATCCGAAGGTTTCATAAATAAAAAAAATTGCTTTTTAATTCGCTGGCTGCGGATCTCTAAAATAGCGGTCTAAAAACAGGAAAAACATTTTTTTGGAGGTGAGCTCATATGGTCCCTCCTCTTTGCATTGATTAAAAATTTCATCGGTCCTGAGTTCTTCATATGATTTTCCAAACCCTTCCAAATAGCTTCTCATTTTAAGGATTTGATCCGGTTCCCAGTCGTGAACAACTATTAAATAATCTGTCGTCAAAAAATTGAGATTCGCTTCAAGCTCACGGCATTTAGACTGAAGCCTGTTAAATTCAGCAGATGAAACCGTTGTAACCGCTTGTGTTGCCTTTTGGTGATGTCGTTTTCCATATTCAATGATGGCCTGGTCAACAATAGAAGAGAGGGTATCACCCGTATGATTTTTAATCTCTTTCAGGGTTTCAAGCGCCTCCTGGGAGAGCTGATAGCTTTTTGTTTCGTATCCTTTCTGCTTCATTTTTTCCCGGTGAGCATTTATTTTGGGCATGGCATTTCTCCTTAGCTCTCCTTCATCGTTATAGTTTTATACAATTTTTATATTTGTATATTCACGAATTCATACTTAACTTGATCTTACGAATTTTGCAAGACAACAATTCGTATATTTAATTGTATTTAATACAATTAAAATGAATATTGGTGAAAATTTCGTCGATAAAACCGAATACAACTTACAATACAAAATATTAAAATGTATAAATATTGAATGTCTCTTATATTATAAAGAAATTAAATCTATACCTGATACAATATTATACGATAGGACATCATCCTTAAATACCAGAACTAATACAAATCTAAATACAGTATTAGATTCTAACTGTGCTTTTCCGACCACTCCAATATTCCAGGCATTGAAACCCACCCCATAATCTGATACCCAGTCAAAGCACAGACCATTTCGGTTTGAATATGTGCAAACTTCAACGCCAGGATATTTACATCAACAGGAGCGCCATGACACCTGCAGGCTCACCGATATTTAAAGTTAATGCCCGCATCGGCAGCACCATGCTGGAATCCTTTTATAAAAAAACAGGGGCACGCCTCGGTGCGAAACTCAAAACGCATAAAGGAGAAGTGGATATTTCATGGGCCAATATAGACAATGGTAAAAAAGAAACCCTTCTCTTTCTCCACGGCTTTTCAGACCGGAAGGAAAGTTTCTATTTTCCTGCCAATTTTCTGAAAGACAATGTGAACCTGGTGCTGCCGGATCTTCCGGGATTTGGCCGGAGCACAGTTGATGAGGGACTAACATACAGCCTTGACAACTATTGCAAATGGCTGTCCGAATTCGTACGAGACAGCGCGATCGGCCCCTGCCATGTGGCGGGCAATTCACTGGGTGGCGCTGTGGCCTCCCACCTGGCCCTAAAACTGCCGGATCAGGTCCTCTCCCTGACCCTGGTGGACTCTGCCGGATTCTATCTGCCCGGGCACAGATCCGTCTATGACGATGCCCTGGAAGGGGATATCCTTTTCCAGGTACGATCGATTGACGAATACGAAGCTATGCGGAAACGGATTTTCAGGAAACCGCCCGTGCTGCCCAAATTCATCGGAGAGTTCATGACCAAACACGCCATGGACAACCATGACTGGTACGGTAAAGTTTTTAATGACCTGAATGATATCGATGCGGTCAAATCAGGCAGAGAAACCCTGGAAAGCCTTTCTCTCAACCGGTTCTGCGGGGATTTCAAAATGCCGGTATTCCTGGTCTGGGGCAGACACGATAGCTTGCTTCCCTGGCAGACCGCGGATTTTCTGGCGGAACAAATACCCGATGCGCGGGTACACATCTTTGATGATTTGGGGCATGTGCCGCAGATTGAGCATCCGTTAAAGTTCGCCAGGCAATTATCTGCCTTTCTAAAAAGCATGAGATGATCCCCGGCTTCTTTCGGGGCGGCCTTCTTTTTTACAAGCTTTTTACAACTTATTTGCCTTTGGTTGACACATGGTTTCCGGCAACGGGGTATCCTTGGTTCCACGGTAAAATTAATGCCTGATATTGCACTTTCAGGCAAAAAGGATTAACTCAGGAAATAAGGAGACCGGCCATGGAAAAACATTTCAATCAATTCCGGACAATCATTATCACAGTATTAACGGCCTTGGGTTTGGTATTTGCTGCAGGGTCCGCTATTGGGGCGGACAAAGGATCGGTGGTCTGCCGGGTAGAAACGGACCGGGCAGTGCTGCCGGCCGGGGATGCCCAGAACGTGGTGCTGAAAATCACCCTGGATGCCCCAACGGCACCGGCAGAAGCCAAACGTCCCCGGGTGAACATCGCCCTGGTCATGGACCAGTCCGGTTCCATGAGCGGCACGAAGATGGAAATGGCCAGGGAGGCGGCCATAGAAGCGTTGACCCGGCTGGGAAAAGATGATGTGTTCTCCCTGGTGGCTTACGATACCGATGTCACCACCCTGGTGCCGGCCCAGCAGGTCAGGGATGTGAATGCCATTGCCCGGAAGATCCGGCAGATCCGGGCCGGCGGCAGCACCGCTTTATTCGGCGGGGTAAGCCAGGGGGCTGCGGAAATACGAAAACACATTGAAGCGCGCTACATCCACCGGGTGGTGCTGCTTTCCGATGGCATAGCCAATGTGGGCCCCAGCCATCCGTCTGATCTGGGGCGCCTGGGTGCCGGGCTCTTTAAAGAAGGCATCTCCGTGACCACCGTCGGCGTGGGCACGGATTACAACGAAGATCTCATGGCCCGGCTGTCTCAGAAAAGCGACGGCAACACCTACTTTGCGGAAGCCGGTGTGGATCTGCCCAGGATCTTTGCTGCGGAACTGGGCGAAGTATTAAATGTCGTGGCCAAAGATGTCCGGGTGATCGTTACCCTGCCCGACGATGTCACCCCGGTGGATATCATCGGCAGAGAAGGGCGGATCAAGGGCAACCGCGTTGAACTCTCCATGAACCAGCTTTACGGCGGCCAGGAAAAATATGCCCTGATCGAAATCCGCCTGCCATCAGCCGCCTCCGGCACCACCCTGAACGTGGCCAGGGCAGAGGTGGTCTACCAGGATCCTTTTGCAGGCAAAGCCATGCGGTCCACAGGCCTTGCCACGGCCGCCTTCAGCAGTGATCCGGACAAGGTTTCGGCCTCCACCAATGTGGATGTGGTCCGGGATTACCAGCTCAACCTCAATGCCCTGGCCCAGGAGAAGGCCATTGAACTGTCCGACCAGGGACGGCAGAAAGAAGCCGCCGCCACCCTGCGAAAGTCCGCCGCCAAAATGAAAGCCGTGGGCAGCATGTACGGGGATGCGCAGCTGGCTAAGGAAGCTGACGCTGTGGAAGATCAGGCCGTTATGCTTGAGGAAAAAGGCATGAGCAAAAAGACCCGTAAACAGCTCCGGACCGAATCCTACCAGATGAAAAACCAGCAGAAGGCCCAATAAGGAGACGTGAAGCCCCCATGACCGCCAGACGCCCCATACTCCTCTTCTGGATACTCCTTCTGGTGCCGGCCCTGATCCTGGGCGGGGTGGCTTTGCGGATGCTCATTCTGGAGCAGGAACGATCCCGTCGGTCCTACGAGACGACATTAACCGAGCAGGCCTATGCCATTGCCGAATCCATCGAGCTTGCCCTGGTGGGGGTACAGGACAACCTGACCCGTGCCCTTCTGGATCTGGCACCGCAAAATCATCCGGCAGATCTCGAAACCCGGCTTCTGGCCTGGGAAAAAACCAACCCCCTGATCCGGAACGTTTTTGTCTACCACCCGGATCAGGGCCTGTTGTATCCCCCCAGGTCCATGGCAGCCACCAGCGAAGAACGGCAGTTTACACAACGGTTTGACACCTTTTTTTCAGGACAAACCAGGTTTGACGCGGACAACCCGGCTTCCGGGACTGAACCCTCCAGGCCGAAATCCATAGCGGAGCCGTCACCGTCAACCGCCAGAACATCCCGGCAGTCGCTGTACGAACTGTCCAGGGTCGGCGAACCGGTTCAAAAGAGGACGTTTTCGGTCCAAGCAGATGCGGAGGAATCCATGAAAACCGCCTCCGGATGGATTCCCTGGTTCAGCCAGAACCGCCTCCACCTGTTGGGCTGGGTCCGGCTGGGTACCGGTCCGGTTTATGGGGTGGAACTGGAACTGATGACCTTTTTGTCCCGTCTTATCACAGACTTCCCCCAAAACCGCCAGCCCAACACGGCCATGGTGCTCACCGACGGTACCGGCGCCCCGCTGCACCGGTCCGGATCCGGGGAAATTGATGCACAAGCCGTCCCCCTTGCCAGAATCGGGGTCTCCAAACACCTTCCCCACTGGGAAATTTCGGTATTTGCCCATGACGATGCTTTTGGCTCCGGGACCGGATTCATGGTCATTTCCCTGACCCTTGTGGGTATCCTGATGGCAGCCATTCTTTTCGGCGGCGTCATGATCACCCGGTTGACGCTGTCAAAGATCAGGGATGCCCGGCTAAAAACCTCCTTTGTCGCCTCGGTTTCCCACGAACTGAAAACCCCCTTGACCAGCATCCGGATGTACGGCGAACTCCTTCAATCCGGGCGGATCCGGGACACGGCCAAACAGGACCGCTATCTCCAGGTGATTGTGGGGGAAAGCCAGCGCCTGACCCGCCTGATCAACAATGTCCTGGATTTCGGGAAACTGGAACAGGGACGAAAACAGTATCACCCCACCCGGTTTGATCCGGCCCGGTTTCTTTCGGATCTTGTCCGGGACCAATCCATCCGGATCCAGGAAAAGGGCCTTGAGGCCATCCTAGAAATTCCGCCGGGTAAATACCGGGTGACAACGGACAGGGATGCCCTGGAGCAGGCCATTCTCAACCTTCTGGACAACGCCTTGAAATATGCCGGGGAAGGCAGGTTTATCCGGTTCACCCTTGAGCAAACCGCCGGCCGGGATATCCTGATCCGCATCTGTGACGACGGCCCCGGTATTGATGCCGCACTCAGTGAGAAAATATTTGAAAAATTTTACCGGGTGGATGATTCCCTCACAGCAACCCAGCCCGGCTCCGGATTCGGACTGAGCATCGCCCGGCAGATGCTCCGGGATCTTGGATGTGATCTGTACTATACTCCGGCCCGGGAAACAGCCCCGGAGAACAAAAGCCTCACCGGCTGCTGTTTTACCATAAGGATACCTGACCATGACGACCATTAAGATACTGGTGGCAGAAGACGACCCCAACATCAGAACAGGACTTACGGATACCCTGGAAAGCGAAAATTACCGGGTAATCCAGGCCGCTGACGGCCGGCAGGCGTTATCCCTGTTTAAGGAAACCACCCCCGATCTCATCCTGCTGGACATCATGATGCCCGGAAAAAGCGGTTATGACGTCTGCCGGGACATCCGGTCGGAAGATAAACAGGTGCCTATTATCATGCTCACGGCCAAGGGAGAGGAAATCGACAAGGTGGTGGGGCTTCAACTGGGGGCGGACGACTACATCACCAAACCTTTCGGCATCCACGAGCTGCTGGCGAGAATCGAAGCCGTTCTCAGACGGAGCGGGCACAAAAACCAAACCTGCCGCGTATCCAAGTCCCCGGAAGGAAAGACGGCCTTTCCGTTTGCCGCATTTACCGTTGACCCCAGGACATATACGCTGAGCGGACCGGCCGGCGCCCATGACCTGTCAAAACGGGAACTCGACCTGATCCGGCTTTTTGCAAACCACCCCGGCGAAGTTCTGGAGCGGGAGTTCATCCTGGCCAGAATCTGGGGGGAAGATTACCCCGGCACCACCCGGACCCTGGATCAGCACATTGCCATGCTCCGTAAAAAAGTGGAGCCAACCCCTGGCTGCCCGGAATGCATCGTGACGGTGCACGGTATCGGATACCGCTATACCGGTCAGTACCGCACTTTACCGGAAACGAACGAATAAAAAAATCCCTTGGAATCTTTTCCCAAATACATATAATATACACTATTCTTGTTAGTTACCGATAACCGGAACACAGTATTTATCCAATGGCCGATATTCTGATCATTGATGACGAGGATGTCATCAGGGACATCATCTCCACCCGGGTTGAAGAACTGGACCACCGGGCCGCAGAAGCCGCCACCCTGGCCCAGGGCCTTGATTTGCTCAACAGCCAGTCCTATGATCTGGTGTTTCTGGATGTCAACCTGCCCGACGGCAACGGCCTGGATGCCCTGGCCACCATCAAGCAACAGTCCTCGCCTCCCCTGGTTATCATCATCACGGCCCACGGCAGCACCGAAGGGGCAAAACTGGCCATCACCAATGGTGCCTGGGATTATATTGAAAAACCCTTTTATAAGGACAAACTCCTGCTACAGGTCCGAAGGGCCCTGGACTACCGCCAGGCAAAGCAGAACCAGGAGCAAAAACTGGTGCTGTCCAACCCCGGTCTTGTGGGCAAAAGCCCGGCCCTGACGTCCTGCCTGGAAAAGGTGGCCCATAGTGCCGGCAGCGAGGTCAACGTACTGATTCACGGAGAAAGCGGTACGGGCAAGGAATTACTGGCCCGCCTCATCCATGACAACTCGGAAGCCAGACAAAATGAATATGTCGTAGTGGACTGTGCCTCCCTGCCGGAAACCCTCATCGAAAGCACCTTGTTCGGACACAAAAAAGGGGCGTTTACCTCCGCGGACAAGGCCTCCGACGGCCTGATCGCCATGGCCAACGGCGGTACCTTGTTTCTGGATGAAATCGGGGAATTGCCCCTGTCCGCCCAGAAGGCATTCTTACGTGTGCTCCAGGAAAAAAAATACCGCCCCGTGGGCAGTACCGCAGAATTGTCAAGCCAGTTCCGTCTGATTTCGGCCACCAACCGGAATCTGGAAGAGATGGTGGCCGAAGGACGCTTCAGGGAAGACCTGTTTCACCGGTTAAAAACATTCTTGATCAAAGTGCCCCCCCTTCGTGAACGGAACGGAGATATAAAAATCCTGGCCCACCACTACACGGACAAACTCTGCGGCCAGCACGGCCTGCCGGCAAAAGCCCTGCTGCCTGAAACCCTTGCCATTCTTGAGGCCTACCACTGGCCGGGCAATGTGAGGGAACTTATTAACGTGCTAGAACAGGCCCTGCTCACAGAGCCGGCCCTGGAACTGGTCTATCCCATGTCACTGCCGAACCGACTCAGGGTCGCCTATCTTGAAAAAGGCATGGAAGTCAAAACCTCCCATCCTGCACCATCGCCCCCGAAAGATCCTAACATCCCGCTGCCCCCGTTTAAAGAATACCGCGCTCAGGCCATCGAGGCCATGGAAGAGGATTATTTCAAAAAGCTTTTGACCCGGTGTGACAATGATGTGGAACGGGTTGCGGATCTCTCTGGCCTTAGCAAAAACAGGGTTTATCATTATATCCGCAAATTTAATCTCAAATCCGGCTGAAAAGCCACCCTTCCCATATCTCTTTTTCGTGCTGCGAAACTATTTGTGTTGCCCCGCGAAACAAACGATAATCAACCGGCCGTACCCCAGCTGCAAAAATATCACACAACCCACTGCAATCAAAAGAAAAACACAACAACTCTATCACCTGGTACACTTCTTGTTTCTCAAATAGCTAAAAAAGACATCTTTATTTAACAACCCCATATCCCGGTACAGCACCGGGTTCATCCTTGAAAGGCGGCCAGGTATGCCGACCCAAATACAAGCCGACGCATCCGAAATGTTCAGATCCGTATTGGATGCGCTTCCCCAACATATCGCCGTGTTGAATGACAGATCGGACATTGTTTTCGTAAACCAGGCCTGGAAACGCTTTGGGGATGCCAACACCCTCACCGTCCCGGATCATTGTGTGGGGATGAACTACCTTAAGATATTAACGCAGGCAGGCAGCGGGGCAACCGCGGCCATTGCCCACAATTTAAAAGCCTTGCTCGCCGGTGACCGGGACTCATTTGCCGCGGAATATCCCTGCCACGCCAAAGACCGGAAACGGTGGTTTAAAGTGACCTTCAACTCGCTTACTGCCGGCGGGCAACGATGGGCCACCGCCTCCCATGAAAATGTCACCCAGCTCTGGCAGACCAACCAGGATCTTGTCACCCAGGAACAGAAACTCAAGAGCCTGGTGGATGCCATTCCCGATCCCATCTGCATGCTGGACAAAACCATGCGCATTGTCTGGTCCAACGACCGGGCCAAAGACATGTTCGGACCGAATATCGAGAAGAAAAAATGTGTCCAGGCCTACGGTTCCACTGCGTGCACCTGTCAAAACTGCATTGTTCAAGACACGTTTACGGACAGCCGGATGCGTGTCCAGGAATACGAACACACGGATATTGACGGTACCCTAAGAACCTTCAGGTGCCGAACCAGTGTGGCCGGTTACGCGCAGGACGGCTCGCCATCCCAGGTCATGGAAATTATGGAGGATGTCACGGCCCAAAGGGCCAATGAAAAGGAGATCCGCGTCCTTTCCCAAGCGGTGGAGTACAGCCCTGTCACCGTGGTGATCACAGACACCAAAGGGATTATCGAATACGTGAATCCGAAATTCACAGAAATTACAGGCTATACTTCGGCAGAGGCCATCGGAAAAAATCCAAAAATCCTCAGTGCCGGCAAAACCACGGCCAAAGAATACCGGGATATGTGGGAAACCATATCATCGGGAGGTATATGGCAGGGTGAATTTGTAAACAAAAAGAAAAACGGCGACTTGTACTGGGAAGCGGCCTCCATCTCCCCCATCCGCGACGAAAAAAACCGGATTATCCATTATGTGGCCGTCAAGGAAGATATCACCGATCGAAAACAGATGATCAAGGAACTTGAAACCGCCAAGGAAATGGCAGAGTCCGCCACCCGGGCCAAGACCAATTTCCTGGCCACCATGTCCCACGAGATACGAACCCCCATGAACGCCATCCTCGGCATGAGCCGGCTTGTGATGGAATCGGATCTGGACAACACCCAGCAACGCTACGTTTCCAACATCCACGGTGCTGCGGACGCACTGCTGGCCATCATCAACGATATCCTGGACCTCACCAAAATCGAAGCGGACAAGATGGACCTGGTGGAAAAGGAATTTCAGTTGGGCAGCATCGTTGAAAAGGTATTCAACGTGCTCAAATACACGGCCAGGGAAAAAGGTATCTCCCTGATCTACCGTCATAACCACCCCCTGCCCCTGTTCCTCATCGGCGATGCCACCCGGATCAGCCAGATTCTGATGAACCTGATTGCCAATGCCCTTAAGTATACCCCCACGGGAACGGTGTCAGTCACATCCGACCTTGAACCGGACGGAAAAGGCACCCCCCTTCTTCGATTCCGGGTCAAAGACACGGGCATCGGTATGGACACCGCCCAGATGAAAAAACTTTTCCAGCCATTCACCCAGATGGACGGTTCCACCGCCCGAAAATACGGAGGCACCGGGTTAGGCCTCTCCATTGTCAAACGGATGGTGGATATTATGCACGGCCGGATATCCGTGACGAGCACACCCGATGCAGGGTCTGAATTCTCAGTGACGATCCCGCTTCAATCCTCGCACTCGGCCGATATTCCCCACCTGCCCATGGACCGGCTAGGAGGCCTTGCGGCAGTGATCATCGGCAGCCCCACACGGTTCACGAAAACACTTGCCGCCAACCTGGGCCATTTGGGGCTGGACGCTGTCACCACCGAAACGATCCGCCAGGGTACCCGGGAATTGGAGTCCCAGAACAAAAATACATTCGTCTTCCTGGCACCGGGTCCTGAACATCAGCCGGCCCATAAAGATTCGGAAGATGAATTGGCCCGATTCAACGCGGTCTGTCAGGACAGAGAATCAAAGGTTTTTACCTTCAACCCCTGTCACGACGGCCACAATACGATCTGCGGGCTCCCCCGGACCCTGCAAATACAAAATGCCACCATGCTTGACCTGCCCCTGGCCCCCATGACCTTTGCCAAAGCCCTGATCGCGCAGTTAAATACCCCGGATGCGGAAACAGGCCCCCCACCTTCCGCCCCCCATAGGCCGCACGAGGGGAAACTGACCGGCAAAAATATCCTGGTCGTGGACGATGATTCCGTGAACCGGGAAATTGCCGTCACCTTCCTGACCCAGACCGGGGCCAGCCTGTTTGAAGCGGAAGACGGACCCTCCGCCCTGGAACTTGTCCGGGCCCACCCCTTTGATCTTGTGTTCATGGACATCCAGATGCCCGGTATGGACGGGTATGAAACAACCCGGAGAATTCGCAAAGCAGATATCAATGGCGCAGGGCGCATACCGATTGTTGCACTGACCGGCCACGCGCTCAAAGAGTTCAAGGAGCGGTGCGAACGGTCAGGCATGAATGACTGCCTGGTCAAACCCATCAAAAAGGAACAATTGTTTCAAATCGTTTTCCAATACATTGATACCGCCCCCCCCCAGTCGCCCCCCCAACCGGGCCGAAAAACACACCCCGCAAATCCAGTCCCGGCCGATGCCACCCGGCACCTGGACTTTAAAACGGGCCTTTCCTACACCAACCAGAACAGGCGGCTTTACCTTAAAATGCTGAGCACTTTTTGCAACGCATACACGGCCTATGAAGCGGACATCCGGGCCAGCCTTTCTCCGGGCCTCACACGGGAAACCCGGCGGTTGATGCATAAGCTCAAATCCACGGCGCGGATGATCGGCGCAACTGAATTAACCCGGCTGGCCGCGGAACTTGAACAAAAATGCCCCGGCAAGGATACACATGAAACCCGTCAAACCGAAAAAGACCTGAATACATCAGATAAAGATGTTCTGAAAAGCCTGCTCCGGGAACTTGCCGCCACCCTTGCTGAAACCGAAAAAACCCTGGATGCAGAAGCAGCACCATCCGGCACCCACGTAAAAATCCATCATCTTCTCAGTGATCTTTCCCGGCATATCAAATTCCACCGCCCCCTGGAAAGCAGGTCTGTCATCCGTGATATTCTCCTGCACCCCTTCTTAAGCGACACCGAGGCCATAAAATTCAACCGCATCAAAGAACTGGTGACGGCATACCGGTTCAAAGAAGCGGAGCGCCTGCTCTCGGCCCCAACTTTTAAAATCCAAGGAGAACGCGCCTCATGAAGTCCCCCTCAGTGCTGGCGGTTGACGACAGCGTCAATAATATCGATCTTGTGGTGGGTGCCCTTCGCACCCAATATTCCATATCCGTAGCCACCAACGGCCACGATGCCCTTTTCCTGGCCTTGGAGGAACAACCGGATCTGATTTTACTGGATGTAATGATGCCGGAGATAAACGGCTATGACGTCTGCCGGAGCCTGAAGCAGGATCCGAGGACCCGGGAAATACCGGTTATTTTTCTCACGGCGCTCCACGATGACATGGACGAGGCCATGGGGTTGAAACTGGGGGCCGTGGACTACATCACCAAACCCTTTAACCCGGAACTGCTCCGCCGGCGGGTGGAGACCCACATCAGCCTGAAGACCCACAGGGACCGGCTCGAAGACCTGGTGGCAGAACGGACAAAGCAGCTCAACCTGACCCGGGATACCACCATAGAAATCGCCGGAAACCTTGCGGAATACAGGGACCCGGAAACCGGCGGCCACATCCGCAGGACCCAGAATTACGTCAGATGCCTGGCCCACGCCCTGCGTAACGGTACCGCCGCTCCAGCCTACCCCTTGGATGATGACCACATCGATCTGCTGGTTAAATCCGCCCCGCTTCACGATATCGGCAAAGTCGGGGTCCCTGATGCCATTTTGCTCAAACCCGGCAAACTGACCCCCGAAGAATTTGATACCATGAAGCAGCACACCATATACGGCAGGGATATCATCACTGCCTCAGAAAAACGGCTGGGCAACGAATCTTTCTTACGCATCGCCAGGGAAATCGCCTACAGTCACCACGAATGGTGGGACGGGACCGGCTATCCTTTGGGATTGAAAGGAAAAGATATTCCGTTGGCCGGCCGCCTGATGGCCCTGGCCGACGTATATGACGCCCTGATCTCCAAACGGGCATATAAACCGGCCTTTTCCCATCACCGGGCAGTCCGCATCATTACCGAAGCCAAAGGCAGTCATTTTGATCCTAAGCTGGTGGATCTTTTTCTGATCCACGAAAAAGCGTTTCATAGGATTGCCAATGAATTTGAAGATCCGCCCGAACCTATCATTCCCATTCCCCCGGCGGCAGTTACCAAAAAGGACAAAGAGACGTGTCCTGCATAACCCGGGATTCCGGTGGGTATAACATGGACCGTGTCCGTCTGGCCGGCAGCCTTTAGACCGCCGTTCAGGGATTGCGTTCCCTGCAATTAAACCAGACGTGAATGCCTTGCAATCCAGGAGATATCTGTGATAACTTTTTCAGCCGGTACGACTGCCGTGACCGGAGACCTGATACGGACGGGAAAAAATCCCGGCAGGTGCCATTTTCCGTACATCTGAACAGAGATCTTGAAAGGTTTATGGACGAAACACCCCCTCATTCAGATCGAAACGACCCTGCAGTCCCAGGAACCAGCCGGCCTGTCCAAGGGGCCGAAAAACAAACCAGGGCTGCCGACCTTCCGGATAATCTGGACAAGGCGGTCTTCTATATGGATACGGAAAACCGTATCCTCAGGATGAATCCGGCTGCGGAGCTGTTGTCCGGGTATATGGAATCCGAAGCCAAATCCCAGACGATTGCTTCGGTTTTAACCCTCATTGATGAAAAGACAGGCGAACGGGTGGTACTTCCGGAAAACGTTCACCTTCACTGCAATCAAGCCCAATTTCAGAATATGACGATCCTTGCCGTTTCCAGAAACCAGGCACGGATGCCTGTGAGCATTCTTTGTTCCCAGATTATTGATGACAGGGGAAAACCCGCCGGCATCGTCCTGGTGTTGAAACCTGCCGGACAATTCGACATTTCCAAACGGCTCATTGATGCCAGGCTGTCCCTCATTGAATACGCCGCCGCCAACACCCTGGATGATCTGCTCAAAAAAGCCCTGGACAAACTGGGCAGGCTTTTGGACTCTCCCATCGGATTTTACCATTTTGTGGAATCGGACCAGAAAACCCTGACCCTTCAGCAATGGTCCTCCCGTACCTTGAACGAATTTTGCAACATCAGCAAAAAAGGGATGCATTACGATATTGACAAGGCCGGTGTCTGGGTGGAATGCGTCTATAAGAAAAAGCCGGTAATTCACAATGATTATGAAAGCCTGCCCAACAAAAAAGGGCTGCCCGAAGACCACGCCCCCCTGACCCGAGAGATTGTGGTGCCGGTTATGCGGCACGGACGTGTGGTGGCCATACTCGGGGTGGGGAACAAGCCGTCGGACTATACGTTAGAAGACACGGAAATTGTCTCTTACTTTGCAGATATTACCTGGGAAATCGTTCATCAGAAACGGCTTGAAGAAGAACTGAAACTCCAGAAACGCATCGAAACGGAACTTGCGGATTTGTCTGCCATGCTGCTCACCCAGACGAGCCTTGAGGCCATATCCGAACATGTCCTGGACACAGCCAAACGTCTGACCAAAAGCCGGTACGGATATGTGGGCACCTGGGACGAAGAGACGGCCAACCTGACCTGCCACACCATGACCCGGGATGTCTGGGAGCACTGCCGTGTTCCGGATAAATCCATTGTATTTGAAAAATGCACCGGGCTTTTCGGATGGGTGCTGGACCACCGCAAACCGCTGATGACCAACCATGTGACTGACGATCATAGGTCCTGCGGCACCCCGGAAGGCCATATCCCCATAACGGCTTATCTCGGTGTCCCCGCCATGATCGGCGGCCGTCTGGTGGGACAGATCTCCCTGGCCAACCCGGAAAACCAGTTTCTGGATATTGATCTTAAAATCGCCACCCGGCTGGCCGACCTTTTTGCCCTGGCGGTTCAGCGCCAGCAATACCATACCCATTTACTGGACATCGAAGCAAAACGGGCACAAAAGCTTGAAGAAACAGTCCGCCAACGAACCTGTGAAGTGGATGACTCCCGCAGGCTGCTGGAAAATATCTTCAAAAGCCAGCTGGACGGCATATTAGTAACAAACGCAGACAGCCCGCCCCGGATCACGGATTGCAATCCGGCCGCAGAACGGATCTTCGGCCGTCCCAGGGAGCAGATAATCGGCCGTTCAACTGATTTTCTGCACAATGCCGCAGGCCAGGACCAGGCCTTTTGGAACCGGCTGAACGCCTGCGCCGAAAGCGACCGCCACATCTATCAGGAAACCGGTCAGGTGAGGCAGGCCGGCGGTACGATGTTACCGGTGCGGATCAACGCCACCCAGATGCGCAACTCAGACAATGACAATACCTGTATCGGATGGGTGCTGGTGTTCCAGGATGACAGGGAACAACAGCACTACCAGGAAACCTTGAAAAAAAATCAGGAAAAATTCAGGGCCATTGCCGATTATACCGCGGACTGGGAAAGCTGGCTGGACCCCAAGGGAGAGCTGCTCTGGATTAATCCTGCGGTGGAGACCATCACCGGGTATACCATGGCTGAGTTCAGCGGAAACAACACGATCTTTGAGACCCTGGACAGACTCATTTTGCCCGACAATCTCCCCCAGGCCAATCAACTCCTTTCGGAGGTGCTTGCCGAGCGTAAGTCCGTCAACGATATCCATTTTCAACTCAGAAAAAAAGACGATACCCACTGCTGGGTCTCTTTTTCCTGCCGCCCGATCTATTCGGAAACGGACCGGTACCTGGGTATCCGGACCAGTATCCGTGACATTACCGGGACCAAAGAGGCGGAAAAAAAGATCGCCCGGAGCGAACAGCGGCTGGCCCTGGTGCTGGACACTCTGAGGGACGGGGTATGGGACTGGCGTCTGGATAACGGCGAGGTCTATTTCAGTCCCAGGTATTACACCATGCTGGGCTATGACCCCGGAGAACTGCCCGCAGCTTACGACACCTGGCGCACCCTGACCCACCCCGAGGATCTGCCGGCTGCCGAACAAATCATATCCGAAGCGCTTTTGTCCGCGACCCCCTTTGAAGTGGAGTTCAGGATGAAAACAAAGGACGGAAGGTGGCGATGGATTTTGGGACGGGGCAGAACCGTTGAAAAAGACCACCAGGGCAAAACGATCCGGATGCTGGGCACCCATATGGATATTACCCACCGCAAGGAAATGGATAACCGGATGCGCCAGTCTCAAAAGCTGGAAGCGATGGGCACGCTTGCCGGCGGTATTGCCCATGATTTCAACAACATTCTTGCCGGCATCATCGGGTATGCCGAACTTGTCATGGATGAAATCGATCCTTCATCCAAAGGATACGGCCGCCTCAAGGGGATTATCGCCGGCAGTGAACGGGCCAGGGAACTGATTTCCCAGATCCTTACCTTCAGCCGCAAAACCGAACGGGAACAGCACCCGGTGGATATCCGCCTGATCGTCAAAGAGGCCATGACCCTGCTGCGGGCCTCTCTGCCGTCAACCATCCGTATCGAACAATACATTGCGCCGGCGCTTCCCTTTGTCATGGGAGATCCCACCCAGATTCACCAGGTGATCATGAATCTGTGCACCAATTCGCTCCATGCCATGGCAGAAGGGGGAACACTGACGGTTTCCCTTGCCATGGCCGCCCCCGGTGACGAGCTGCCTGCCGGGCAACCGGGCCAGGCTCAGACCGACTACATCCGGCTAAAGGTATCCGACACCGGCTGCGGTATTGCATCGGACGTGCTGCCGAACATATTCGACCCGTTTTTCACCACCAAAGACAAAGAACGGGGCACCGGTCTGGGCCTTTCCGTCGTGCACGGCATCGTACAAGACCATGGCGGTGATATCCGGTTTAAAAGCCAGGAGGGCAAAGGCACCGATGTCACCGTTTATTTGCCGGCCCATGAACGATCCCAGGTTAACCGCCAGCCGGACAAGTCAGATCATTTCGCCGGATCGGAATGCATTCTCCTTGTGGATGACGAAGAGGTATTGTCCGTGGTGGTTCAGGATATGCTGGAAAATATGGGATACCGGGTCACGGCGTTTACCGACAGCCTGGATGCCCTGCAGCAGTTCAATCATCGCCCCGATGATTGGGATATTCTTCTCACCGACGTCACCATGCCCCATATGACCGGCTGGGAACTGGCACAGGCCGTACTCCGGAGCCGGCCCGACCTTCCGGTAATCATCTGGTCCGGCGACCATGCCAACATTCCCGGAGAACTGGACAATGACACCCACCAGATCACCTTCTTAAAGAAACCGTTCCGCCAGCCGGAACTGGCCCAGGCACTGCGGGACCGCTTAGATCCCTGAAATACGGTAAATATCCCAAACCAAAACTTGTTTTTTTCCAAATAATGGTGTTTATTAAACAAAACCGTCTCAGTAAAGGAGTTTTCATGATCGAAAAATGACCCGGCCTGTCTGACGAGTGACGTACAGGCGGGCGATACACCATTGCAGGATATAAACAAAACAGGAGGAGTTATGCAGTTTAAGGATTATGCCAATTTTCATCAGATGCTTTGCGAAACCGTTGACCGCCACGGAGAATCTCCGGCTTACCGGTGGTTTGATGAAAATGGAGAGGCCACGTCCGTTACCTGGCAGGAATTCTACGACCAGGTCAAATCCGTGTCCAAAAGCCTGATCGCCCTCGGCGTGGGACACGGCGACAAAGTAAACATCCTCAGTTATACCTGCTACAAATGGGTTCTCACCGATCTTGGCAACATGAGTGTCGGCGCAGGCACTGTGGGCATCTACCAGTCCAATCTTCCCCAGGACTGCAAATACATCATCAACCACAGCGATGCCGTCCTGGTTTTTGCGGAAAATCAGGAACAACTGGACAAGCTACTGGAAATCAGGAACGAAATTCCGGAAGTCCGGAAGGTCATCCTGTTTAACGGGGAATACGACGACGACTGGGTCATCACCTATGACGAATTCCTTGGCTTAGGTGATGACATCGAAGATGCGGCCTTTGAAAAACGGACCCAGATGGTGACCCCCGGGGATACGGCAGGCCTGGTATACACCTCCGGCACCACCGGGGTTCCCAAGGGCGTGGTGCTCACCCATGACAACCTGACCTTTACCTGCCAGTCCGTCCACCTGAGCGGTGTTTTCAACGACGGTGAAGAAATGTTCGTCTTTCTTCCCCTGGCCCATGTCTTTGCCCGTACCTGCTGCTACACGGGGGTAAGAACAGGAAACCGCACCAGTTTTGCCCGGGGTATCGACACCCTGCTGGAAGATTTCGGTCTGGCAGCCCCCCACTGGTTTGTTTCCGTGCCCCGGGTATTTGAAAAAATCCATACAAAAATCATCTCAGGCGTGGAGGCCAAAGGCGGCATTGCCCTCAAGCTGTTTCACTGGGCCTGCGAGGTCGGCGGTGAGGTCAGTGAGCGAAAAGTGGCCAAAAAGAACATTCCCTTAAGCCTTGGCCTCAAGTACCTTGTGGCCCGCAAACTGATCTTCTCCAAAATCCACAAGGCCCTCGGCGGCAACGTCAAGTGGTGTATCTCCGGTGCCGCCCCCCTGAACCCGGACATCGCAAGATTTTTCCATGCCGCAGGCCTGCTCATCCTTGAAGGTATCGGCATGACGGAGAACACCTCCTTTTCAAACGTCAACCGCCAGGACAGCTACGACTTCGGCGTGGTCGGTCCTCCGGGCGTGGGTATCGAGCATAAAATCGCCGAAGACGGCGAAGTGCTGTTCAAGGGCAGAAACGTCATGAAGGAATATTACAAGATGCCCGAGGAAACCGCAGAGACCTTTACCGAAGACGGCTGGCTTCGGACCGGTGACCTGGGATCCATCGACGAAAACAACGTGCTTAAGATCACGGGACGAAAAAAGGAACTGATCATCACGGCCGGCGGTAAAAACATCGCCCCCTCACGAATCGAGGGCATGATGGTGACCTCCAAGTATATCAACCAGTTCTGCGTTGTGGGGGACCAGAGAAAATTTCTTTCTGCCGTGGCCACCCTGGACCAGGAGAATGTCACGGCCTATGCCGTTGAGAACAATATCCCCTTCGATGACGACGAAGACCTGCTCTCCCATCCGGACATCCAGGCCCTGATTGACGCCGAGGTGGCCGAACGGAACAAGGAACTTGCCTCCTTTGAAACCATCAAAAAGGTGGCGATTGTGCCGGAGTTCACCATTGAGAACAATATGATGACCCCCACCTTCAAGCTGAAAAAAAATGTCATCATGGAAAACTATGAGGAAAAAATCGACACCCTGTACGGCTAAATCAGACGCCAAGTTACACCGGGCGGCAAAGGCCGCCCGGTGTTTTTGTTTCAGGCCTGAACACCGGCCTTTTCATCCAGTACCCGCCGTACCCGGGCGGCCAGCGCTTCCTCATCATAGGGTTTCAGAAGAAGGGGATGAAGGTTGGCCTGCCGGGCTGCATCTTCAGGCATTTTCTCACTGAACCCGGTGCAGAGGATCACCGGCAGGTCCGGCCGGAACTTCCGGGCCGCACCGATCAGATCCACCCCGGTCATATCCGGCATGGTCTGGTCGGTGATCAAAAGATCAAATCCGTAGGGATCTGAGGCAAATAGGTCCAGAGCACCCGGGCTGTCCGTCTTTCCGGACACAACGTACCCAAGGGCCCCAAGCATTTCCATGGCCATATCCACGATGTCCGGTTCATCATCCACGTAGAGGATGCGTTCCGTGCCCCCCGGCAGCAGGCTGCCGGACCGTTCCTCCCTGTGCCCCTCCCGGACGGATGCCATGGGAAGAATCACATTAAAATCACTACCCATTCCCGGGGTGCTGCGGACGTCTATCTCTCCTCCTAAGTTTTTCACGATACCATGGACCATGGCCAGCCCCATACCGGTGCCCTCCCCCACGGGTTTGGTGGTGTAAAACGGATCGAATATCCGTTCCTGAACATCCCGGGTCATCCCCTTGCCGGTGTCGGACACCACCAGCCGGACATACCTACCGGGGGACAGATGCAGATACTTCTTTGCCCCGGCCTCGTCCAGCACCATCCGCTCCACGATGACTCTCAGGGTGCCGCCGCCCGCCATCATGGCATACCCGGCGTTGGAACACAGGTTTAATACGATCTGATGAATCTGGGTGGGATCCGCTTCAACGGCCAGATCTTTGTCCTGGATCTCCTTGACAATGGATATGGTGGTTGGCAGGGAGGCCCGGATCAGGGCCAGTATTTCTTCGACAATGAGGCTGACCTTTATGGTCCGGGTTTCCAGGTTTTCCTGCCGGCTGAAAGTCAGAATCTGCTGCACCAGATCCCTTGCCCTGTAAGACGCCTTGATCACCCGGCTCAGCCGGTGGTGAAGCCTTGACCCCTCCGGTACGTCGTGGAGGGAAAGTTCCGTGTATCCGAGAATGGCCGCGATGATATTGTTCATATCATGGGCAATCCCTCCGGCCAGGGTTCCCATGGCTTCAAGCTTGCCCGACTGGTTGAGCTGGAACTCCAGGGCCTTTTTCTCCTCTTGGGCACGATGCCGGGCCGTCACATCCCGGGTGACCCCCACCATCTCCACAAGATTCCCGTTTTTATTTTCCACAAAACTGGTGGAGGTTTCCGTCCAGAAAGTGGAACCATCCTTGTGATAGGTGGCAAGCTCCATGGTAAATCCTTTGCCGGACTCAAATTTTCCCTTTCCAGGACGGTATTTCATGACCATATCCATGGCCTTCCTGGCGGATTCCGGAGGCAGCATATCCCGGAAGGAAAATTCCCGTTTGGCCTCCCTTGGGGTATACCCCATCATCTCCTTAATGGAGGGAGTAATATAGGTAATCCGCAGTGTGGACAGGTCCAGCACCCAGATCACATCCTTGATGTTGTTGGCCAGCATCCGGTATTTTTTTTCGGATCTGTGGAGCCTTTGGATGGCCGCTTCTCTTTCCAGACGGAACCGGTTGATCTTATCCATCAGGCCGAAGGAGAATAAAAAGGTAACAAAGGCCGCCGTTATCTGAATCGTGGAGTCCGTGATGATATTACTTTCAATAAACCCGTAGGATTTAAACCCCATGAGTACGGCAGACAATGCAAAGGGACTCCAGGCGATGAGATAAAACCGCGCCTGCCGTTTTTGCCGGATCAACAACACAAACCCGCATGAAATCATGGTTACCACAGCGATCCCGATGCTCAAAACGGAGGCCTGGGTAAAAAAGGTATAGGGAATAACAGGAGACAGGCAAATCATGACCAGACTGTACCAGAACAACAGGGAAAAGAGCCGGTCAAAGGCAGGACTGTGGTAGACCGTGTGCAGGAACTGCCGGGAAAACCGCAAGGCACCCAAACTTGCGATAAACACGGACAGGGGATGACATAAATTTGCCCACCGCGGTGCATCGGGCCAGAAATACTGCATGCCCAAGCCGGTATGGGCCAGAATAAAAAGGGAAGAACCGGTTACAAAAACCGCCAGCCACAAGAACACGGGTTCCTTCATGCTGGTAAAGATAAACAGGCAATAGACCACCGTGGATAGCATCACCCCGTAAAACAGCCAGTTCACTGCCGTATCCATTTTACGGTACCGTTCAAACGCCCCGGGCCCCCACCCTGTCAGCGGCACAACAATCGCCCCTGAAGAACGAATTTTGAAATAAAAGGTCTGGGTTCCGGGACGGATCTCCACCGGCACCACCGGTGTCCTGAAGTCCACCGCAGGCCTGCCGCGCGCACGGCGGTCGCCTGCAAGGGTTGATTGAAACCCTTGGGCCGTGGGGGCATAAAAATCAAATTGGTCCACAACGGAATAAGGGTATTCCACAAGCCAGGAAAAGGACTGCGCTGTGGGATTGGTCACGGAAAATTTAAACCAGAAACCGGCAGTTGAATACCCGAACCCGGACCTGCCGGACAGGGGGGCGAACATGCCTTGTTCCGATGCATCAAGGATGTCTTCAAACGCCATTTCATTGGCCGGATCCCGGTAAACGCTCAGGTAGGGTGTCAGTCGGACCCGTTGGCCCGGAGAGGAAAGAACCAATGCGCCGGATGTTGCGTGAGCCCCAAAAGAAATCAGGCAAAGGACAAGAATTAAAGGCCCTGTATAAAAAATGCGGCGCATGGCGTCTCCCTAAAGGCCACCTCTAAACGTATAGGTTTTTCCGGCCGGTGGCTGGGAGGTTATATATAAGCGTCTGCTTATTTTTGTCAAGACATTTTTCCTGCCCGACATTTGAGTTGTGCCTGTGTTGTCAGACCTTGAATTTTCCCATCATCTCCGCCAGGGTATTGGCAAGGGTTGACAGATCGCCGGCCTTTTCTTTCACCCGTTTGCTGGAGCCTGCAATCCTACCTGCGGCATCCGTCACTTCGGAGACATCTTTGGAAACCCCCTGGGAGGCCACAGAGCCTTGGGCAATATTTTCATTAACCTCACTGATACCCAGGGATGCCTGGGAAACGTTCTCCGCGATTTCCCTTGTGGTGACGGACTGTTCCTCAACGGCTGCCGCGATGGTGGAGACAATATCGTTGATTTCCACCACCACCTTGGTAATGGAAGCTATTTCCGAGATGGTCCCGTCAGTGGACTTCTGGATGCCGGTCACCCGCTCCTTAATCTGGCTGGAAGCCTCGGCGGTCTGGCTGGCCAGATCCTTGATTTCGTTGGCCACGACAGCAAAGCCTTTGCCGGCCTCCCCGGCCCTTGCCGCCTCGATGGTGGCGTTCAGGGCCAGCAGATTGACCTGGTTGGATATATCCGTGATGGTTTCCACCACGGTAAAGATCTCACTGGCCGCCCCTCCCAGCTCATCCACCTGGGCACTGGCAAGTTCCGTCTGCCCCACGGCCGAAGAGGTTATATCCCTGGCCTTTTCGGCATTTTTCGCAATTTCCGTGATGGTAGACGTCATCTCCTCGGCCGCGGCAGATACCATGTTAACGTTTGTGGACGCCTCTTCCATGGCAGCCGCCATGGATGTCATGTTCGAACTCATCTCCTCGGATGCGGCGGACACGGATTCGGACCGGTCGGATGTCTCCTGGGCCGCCCCGTTCATTTCATCGGAAATCCCGGCCAGTTCACCGGAAGACGCCGTTAAAACCTCGGTATCCCCTTTCACCTTGGCAATCATGGACTGGACATTTTCAACAAAGAGGTTGAAGTACTCCGCCAGTTCCTGGGTTTCGTCTCCGGAAGTGTCCGTGATCCGCTTGGTGAGATCGCCCTCGCCGTGGGCAATATCCTTGAGCATGTCAATGATGTTCCTGATGGGCCTCACCACACCTTTGGCAATGACAAAATATGAGATCCCTATGGAAAGGATAATGATGGCTACTACAATGGCAGATATCTTCATTACCGCGGCAGATACGGTCCTGGACATGACCGCACCCTGCTCGGCCAGCTTGGCGTCGATTTCATCGGTATACACCCCCGTGCCGATATACCAGTCCCATTCGGGAAGTTTTCTGCAGAAGGCGGTTTTGGGCAGGGGGGTGTCGGAACCTGGTTTCGGGAAATAATAGGTGGAATAGCCGCCTTCGGGGCTGCTGTCCGCGGCTTTCACCAGATCCCTTACAATATAATTATCCCGTTTATCTTTAAGGTCCCAGTAGTTTTTCCCCTCACGCTCGGGTTTCGGGGGCAAAAGCACACAGGTTCCCTTGGAATCGTAGATAAAGAAATAGCCGTTCCCTCCGCCGAAACGGATGGAACCGATGCTTTTCAGAGCATCTTTTTTCAGTGCTTCTTCGGTGGATTCCAGGTATACACCGGTACCGATGATCCAGCCCCAGGGTTTGTAAAGTTTGACGTAGGAAATCTTGTCCTGGGGTTTTTCAAACCCGGGTTTGGGCCATTTGTAATCCACGAACCCCCCGCCTTCATTTTCGGCAACCCGGTCCATTTCCGCAAAGAACAGTTTTCCGTCCGGATCCTTGAAGGTCATGAGGCTTGTACCGTTCAGGGAGGGTTTGATCGGGTGATGGACCATCAACCCATCTGTATTCTGGATCCAGAAATAATCCTTGCCCTCACTGCCCCATCGCAACTGGTCAATAACCTTGATAACGGCCTCCTGCCGACGGGCCATATCCGGATAGTTCGGGTCTTCATCTATGGCCTTGAATATAAGAATCGCCTGCTCTACGACATCTTTAACACTCTCCCCGTATTCCTTTTTAATGGTTTCCTTGTCCCGGGAATCTTCAAGGCGCTCTTTGGCAATGGTAAAGGCCGAATTGACCAGATCCTGGATCTGGGCGCGCTTTTCCTTCATCATTCCGTCGCTGTACTCCTTGACCGCAAACTGCCCCCCGCTTTTCAATGCGGATACACTGAAGAACAGGGCAGAACCGCCCACCAGAATTAAGGCTGAAATAAGAAGAAAATTAACCTTTGCACCGATCTTGAGTTTCATCATACGTCCCCCATGTTGACGATTTTCCCAAACCGCTGAAACTGACCCCACAAATTGCAAATAAATCACTGATTTCAAATGACGTGTTTATCTTAACATAAGCATAATACCATGTAAATTCGCAGGCGAAAAAACCATGGGATTTACGCGAATTTGAAATCATTTTTTCATATGGACTTACCGTATCATCTTGCGCCGCAAAATTAAGGCCTTATCATTTTCACAGTTTTTTTGTATGATACCGGCAAATTTTTTAAGATGATACAGGCCAGCAGGAGGATTTAAATGAAAGTTGCATTCCCCATAGAGGAAAACATCGGCATAAAAAGCCGTATCAATGACCATTTCGGTGTGGCCAAACAATTTATGATCGTTGATGTGGAAACCCGGACCGTTACAACGATACCCAACAAAAAAGCAGATGGGGAGTCCGGATGTAAAACCGGATTCATCGGCAAGAAGGCAGGGGTTGAGGCCGTGGTGACCAAATGCATCGGCGACGGTTCCCAGCGGGGACTGCACGGGGACAATATAAAGGTATATGCGGCCGCGGCCGACACGGTGGCGGAAAACCTCACCCTTTTTGAAAAGGGAGAACTCAAACTCTTTCACATCTTTGATCTTTGCCAGGGCAAAAAAAATAAAAAGGAAGGGGGCTGTGGCCATCATCACTAGGATAAATTCCCATTCCATGACCCGAACCTTTAGCGATATTCCCGGCCGCCTGTTCAGTATCTTGGGCAAACTTATGTACTGGGTGATGGGGTGGACCTACGACCCGCTGCCTGCCTACTTTGACCGGAAAAGTGTGGTGATCGGTTTTCCCCACACCACCAACATGGATACGGTCCGGGCGCTGACTTATATTAAACTTGCCCGGGTCAACGCCCGCCTGCTGGTCAAATCCACCTGGTTTTTCTTTCCCATGTCCCTGCTGCTCAAAGGGTTAGGCGGTCTTCCGGTGAAACGGGACAAGGCCCACGGATTTGTGGACAGTGTGGTGGCGGAATTCAACCGCCAGGACAACCTGGTGGTGGCCCTGGTGCCCGAGGGGACCCGCAAGAAGGTTTCCACCATCAAAACCGGGTTCTGGTATATAGCAAAAGGGGCGGATGTACCCATTATCTGCTGGTACCTGGACAATACTGCCAAACGCAGCCGGTGGCTGGGTAAAATCCACCCCGGGGACAGCCTTGAGGATGACCTTGAAAAGATCAGGGAAATCTATCAGCAGGCCGGGTTTTCCATTCCCCGGGAAAGCTAAAAAACCGAAGATTTTACTCGTAGAGAGTCTAAATGGAGAATTCAGCATATATAAATGTAAATTATTCTGAATAAATTTTTCTCTCTACATTTTTGTAAGTTCGTTGCACATAATTATGATTTCAAAAAACATATTTATGCATTTCCAAGTAAAACCTAATTTTTTTTAGGCTTAATTTAATATTTCCAAAATCCGCCTTCCAGACCAACTTTCTCTAACCCCCTGAAACCCAATAAAAATTATTGACAGGGTTCTGGACTGTCTTTAAAGTTGTAAGTTCGAAATTTTGCCACCAGCTACAAGGCTGTGTTGCCCGGAACTTTCAAACCATTTTCGAACAGTTTTGGACAACAAAATTGTAACAAGACATGAAGGAGTATACATAATGTGTCGTCTGTTTGCACTTACCAGCAAGGATCCGGTTTCTCCCATGTTGGCCATCAGAGCCCTTGATGTAATGAAAGAAGGGCATGACGGGTCCGGCGTGGGACTCCTCCTCCAGGACCTTGGGGGTCCGTTTGAAGAGATGAAAGAGTGCCCCATCCTCTCGGGCATCTTCACCGAAGAAGGCATCCGCCGGTTAGACCTGTACATGATGGACATCGGCTTTCTCACCAAGTACAAGATCTCTTTGAAAACCCCCAAGAAGCCTGTGGAAGGCATCCCCCGGCGGGAGCACTATCTGATCCGGGCCTATGAACTGCCCGAAGCCTGGGAAGGGCTTGAGCAGGAAGAACAGGCAAGCAGACTTCTGGACATCCGGCTGAAAATCCGCGAAATGGGTGAGGAAAAAAAAGACATGATGGTCTTTTCATTCTGGCCGGACACCATCATGATCAAGGAAATCGGAGATCCCATGCAGCTCGGGGAATACCTGGGGCTTGACAGGAAAGAACTCCATGCAAGGATCATCATGGCCCAGGGCCGTCAGAACACCAACTACGCCATCAACCTGTACGCCTGTCATCCCTTCTTTATCAAGGGATATTGCACCATGACCAACGGTGAAAACACCGCCTTTATCCCCATCAAGGACTTTCTGTCATCCCGGGACATTCCCGGGTATATGGGCTACCAGTCCGACTCGGAGGTCTTTGCCCATATCCTCCATTACTCCCAGGAGGAACTGGGATTGGGAATCGACGGATACAAACACGTGATCACCCCGCTTCAGCGGGATGACATCGAAGACCACCCTGACAAGGACTTTCTCTTTCACCTGAAACGGACCTGCCGCCAGCTCATCATCGACGGCCCCAACTGCGTCATCGGCACCCTGCCCGACCACTCCATGTTCATGGTCCAGGACAGGAAGAAACTGAGACCCGGAGTTGTCGGCGGAAAAGACGGCATGTTTGCCTTCTCCTCCGAAATCTGCGGCCTGGACGCCGTGATTCCGGACCGGGACAAATCCCAAGATATTCAACCCATGCACCTTGATACAGCCATTGTAAGCCCCGAACGCCAGGAGGTAGATATATGTCGTCAAACAGAAGCCTTGAACCTTCCGCTTTAAGCCTGAATGATCTGCCCTGGCAGATCCGCTACAGCAATGACCGCTGCACGCTGTGCGGACAGTGCACCGCTGTCTGCCCGGTAAAAGCCATTGAACTGCACACTTTCCAGAAACGGATCATAAAAACCAGCGTTGCAGCGAACGCAGAACATTCCAACCGGTATGACAACTTTTACGGCATCCGCCAGAAAACCCGGGTGGAAAATGCCTGTATCGGCTGCGCCATGTGTACCATGGCCTGCCCCAACGATGCCATCACCCCGGTAAAGAATCCGGGACTGGACCGGATGAAATTCCACATCAACCAGCAGGGGGTCCCCCGGCGCCGGGGCGGCAGAAGAAACGCCTCAGCCTCTATTCTGGACCGGATCAAGTTCACCCGGATCTCCATGCTCACCGACCCGGCACTGGATGCCGGCCGCCACGAGTTCGAGATGAGAACCCTTCTGGGCCGCGTGCTTTCCCCCCGGGAGAACATGATGCGCCTGCGGACAAAAGGATGGATCCCTCCGGTGAGAGAAATTTATCCGCTGATCATCGGCGGCATGTCCTTCGGCGCACTCTCCCCCACCATGTGGGAAGGCCTGCAGATGGGTGTGGCGTATCTAAATGAGGAGCTGGGCATGCCGGTGCGCATGTGTACGGGTGAAGGCGGCTGCCCGCCGCGCCTTTTGCGCTCCCGTTTCCTGAAGTACGTGATTCTCCAGATTGCATCCGGATACTTTGGCTGGGATGAGATCATCCACGCCATTCCCCATATGAAAGAAGATCCCTGCGCCATTGAGATTAAATACGGGCAAGGGGCTAAACCCGGCGACGGGGGGCTTTTGATGTGGCACAAGGTGAACAAGCTCATCGCGGCCATCCGCGGCGTGCCCCAGGGCGTCAGCCTGCCCTCGCCCCCCACCCACCAGACCCAGTACTCCATAGAAGAGTCCGTGGCCAAGATGATCCTGTCCATGTCCATGGCCTGGGGATTCAGGGTGCCGGTGTATCCGAAGATCTCAGCGTCCTCCACATCGCTGGCAGTACTCAACAACCTCACCCGGAACGACTACGCAGGCGGCCTTGCCATCGACGGCGAAGACGGCGGCACCGGTGCTGCCTACTCGGTCTCCATGGACCACATGGGGCATCCCATCGCCTCTTGCATCCGTGACAATTACCTGAACCTGGCCAAGATCGGCAAACAAAACGAGGTGCCCATCTTTGCCGGCGGCGGTATCGGCAAAAACGGAAACATCGCCGCCAACGCCGCTGCCCTGATCATGCTGGGAGCATCCGGCGTCCAGATCGGCAAGTACGTCATGCAGGCGGCTGCCGGCTGCGTGGGCACCGAAGAAGACCGCTGCAACGTCTGCAACGTGGGGATCTGTCCCAAGGGCATTACCTCCCAGGACCCCAGGCTATACAGACGCCTTGATCCCGAAGACGTGGCCCAGCGCATCGTGGACCTTTTTGTCTCCTTTGACACGGAACTCAAAAAGATCGTGGCCCCCTTAGGCCGTTCCACCTCACTTCCCATTGGCATGTCGGATGCCTTAGGGATCGACGACAAAGCCATTGCTGACCGCCTCAGTATCAAGTACGTGGTGTAAAAGGAGGCTGCTATGAAAAAAAGCGACTACATATTCATACCAGGAAAAAGAGACGAGAAACGGATTCCTTCCAGGGTCCTTGAAGAGATCATCCACCAGCATATCCAGCGGGGCAACCGGAAACTGGAAGTCCAGGCCTTTGGCCAGCATGGTATCGGCGGCCGCCTCTGGGATGCCGGTGCCGACAAGATGCGCATCCGCATCATCGGCCACTCCGGACAGAGAACCGGCTCCCTGGGTAACGCCAACACCCAGATCGAAATCATGGGACCGGCCTCCGATGACATCGGGTGGCTCAATGCCGGTGCGGAGATTATCGTCCACGGCAACGCCTCCAACGGCGCCATGAACGGTGCGGCCCAGGGCTGTGTGTATATCGGCGGCAACATCGGCGCCCGGGGCATGACCATGACCAAGCGGAACCCGAGGTTTGCCCCCCCGGAGCTTTGGGTATTGGGCGCCGCCGGGGATTACTTCGGAGAATTCATGGCCGGCGGCATGGCCGTGGTCTGCGGCTACGGCCATGAAAACCGTGACCGCCTGCTGGGCCACCGTCCCCTGGTGGGCATGGTGGGCGGCAAGGTCTTTGTCCGGGGCGAGGCCAAAGGATTTTGCGAAAAGGATGCAAAGATCATCCCCCTGGACGACGCTGACTGGCAGTGGCTGACAGAGCACTTAAAGGTCTTTGTATCCAAAATCGGAAAAGAGGAGATCCTTGAGGAACTATCCCTGCGGTCCGAATGGATAGTGCTCACGGCCAAATCCCCCCAGGAAAAAACCGAAGGCCCGGGCCTTCCCTCCATGTCCTGGTTCAGGGACCAGGTATGGGATCAGGAACTGGGCCGCGGCGGCCTCATCGGAGACCTCCAGGAAACCGAAAAAGAGACCGTGCCCCTGATTACCAAAGGGGAATTGCGGCGTTATATCCCGGTATGGGAACAGGGCCGGTACATCTCCCCCTGCCAGGCCGCCTGCCCCACGGGGATTCCGGTTCAGGACCGGTGGGCCATGGTCCGGGCGGATAATATTGATGAAGCCATCTCCATGGGGCTTGAATACACGCCCTTTCCGGCAACGGTCTGCGGGTATCTGTGCCCCAGCCCCTGTATGGCATCCTGCACCCGGAACATGTCTTATATGAGCCCCATCGATGTCCGGTTACTGGGCCGGGCCGGCCAGGATATCAAACCGCCGAAACCGGCCAGGAAGAGCAAAAAGAAAGTGGCCGTCATCGGTGCCGGCCCCGGGGGTATTTCCGCTGCCTGGCACCTGACCCTGAAGGGCCACACCCCCACGGTATTTGATACCGGCAAACAGGTGGGCGGGAAAATATCCTCCGTGATCCCCGAATCCAGGGTACCGGCCGATACATTGACGGCAGAGCTGGACCGGGTGAAATCCTTTATAAAGGATATCCGCCTGGAACAGGAGATTGATGCCGAGACCTTTTACAAAATCAAAAACGATTACGACTTCACGGTTGTGGCTGCCGGCGCCAAAAAGCCCAGGACACTGCCGGTAAAGGGTATCGAAAAGGCGGTTTACGCCAACGATTTCCTTGAACAGTCCAAGGCCGACAAGGTAAAGCCCGGCAAAAAGGTTGTGATCATCGGTGCCGGCAACGTGGGGTGTGACGTGGCCACCGAGGCCCACCGCCTGGGTGCCGAAGAGATTACCCTGATCGACGTCCAGAAACCCGCAGCCTTTGGCACGGAAAAAGAGGATGCGGAGAGCTGCGGCGCCGTTTTCCGCTGGCCCCTGTTCACCAAGGAAATCACGGCCAAGGGCGTCCTTCTCAAGGACGGCGAACTCCTGGAAGCCAACACCGTGGTTGTCTCCATCGGAGATGTGCCCGACCTATCCTTTCTCGGTGACGAACTGGCCCAGGAACACGGGTTCATCCGGGTGGATAAAAACGGCCGGACTTCAGATTCCAGGGTTTTTGCCATCGGCGACGCCGTGGGCATCGGACTGATTACCGACGCCATCGGCGCCGGAAAACGGGCAGCCCTGTCCATCGACCGGATCATCAGCGGCAAATCACCGGACATGGAAGAACCAAAACCCATGGTGGACACAAAAAGGGTCACCCTGGCCTACTATGACCCCAGAAAAGAGGCCAACAGCCTGGACAGTTGCGGTGAGGACTGCGCCTCCTGCGGCAACTGCAGGGACTGCGGCATCTGTGTGGCGGTCTGCCCGGAAGCGGCCATCAGCCGGGCGGCAGACGGCGACGGGTTCGAATACGTGGTGGATCCGGACAAATGTATCGGCTGCGGTTTCTGCAAGGGTGCCTGCCCCTGCGGTATCTGGGACATCGTGCCCAACACCCCGCTATAACCCCACGCGATTTACACATATTAGGTCCGGCACCGGCCGGACCTGCTTGCTGCCATTCCACCGGCCCGGAGCTTCTCCGGGCCGGTTTTTTCTTTGACATGCCCTGCCCCAGCCACTATGATTAAGCAAAAATCTTTGCCGGCATCCATAAGACTTAAAACTTCGCCGAACCAGGGCGGGTTCAATCAAACGCGTACGTCCCCGCATCAATGGTCCGAACAGCCGATGCCGGAACTCTCAATTTTGCACGATCTAAGGGAGGCCCATGAAGAGATTATCTTTAGGTTCGTTAACCGTCCTTTTGCTCCTGTTGCTGTGGCTGGGCTGTTCCGGTAATGAACCTATGACCATCGGTATAGTGGCCAGCTTGTCCGGCAGGACGTCCCAGCTTGGGGTTTCGGCCAGGAATGCGGTCCAGCTTGCCGTGGCCGAGGCCAATGAGAAGGGCGGTGTCAACGGCCGAGAGATTCGCCTCATGGTCCGGGACAACCAGGGGGATCCAGACGTCTGTGCGGACGCCGTCAGTGAACTCACAGAACTGGGCGTTGAAGGTATCATCGGGCCTCTCATGAGCCAGATGGCCGCCGGTGTGTTAGACCGGATTCAGGAGGTACCCGTGGTGGTGATCAGCCCGACGATCTCCGCCGATGCTTACAAAGACAGGGATGATTTTTTCTTCCGGCTCATGCCCGTTGCAAGCCAGGAGGCAAAGACCATGGCATCGGTTATCGCCAAGGACGGATACCGCCGCACCGCCGTGGTATACGACGCCGCCAATAAAGCCTATACGGAACCTGTATTCACTCTGTTCAAATCCACCTATGAACAGAACGGGGGCCAGGTGGTATACACAAATAATCTCAAGGGAAACACCCTCCACGGGAACGGGGAAAAACCTTTCGGCAGTATCGCCGAGGCAATTCTCGCCTCAAAGGCTGAGGCCCTCTATATTATCTCCAGCGGTATCGATGCGGCCGCACTTACCCAGCAGATCAGAAAACGGACAACAACCATCCGCTTTTACGGGGCCTACTGGGTCAAAACCGGGAATATCATCCAGCGCGGGGGACGCAGTGTGGAAGGGCTGACCATTGCCGCTCCTTTTGAGCGGAAGGATAAATCCGCTGAATACAAGGCCTTTGCAGCCCGCCACCAAAAGATGTTCAACACAGACCCAGGCTTTGTGGCGGTCTACGCCTATGATGCCACCCAGGTGCTGCTCCGGGCCATCGGCCAAAGCGTCGGACAGGGGCCCGAAGGCATCAAAAATGCCATTTTGGACCACAAAACATTCAACGGTCTTGAAGAACCCTTTGAAATCAATGCTTACGGAGACACCATCCGTTCCACCATGATCATGACCGTTGAAAATGGACGGTTTGTGCGGCGGGGCGGTCAATGAAGCAACGCAGTCTCAAATGGGCGCTTATCACAAGCCTGATTCTTGCAATGGCAGTGCCCCTTGCCGTTACCGGCACCCTGTTCACCCGGATTCTGGCAGACGCCATGAAGCAGCGGATCATTTCCGTCAACGAAAGTCTGTCCTACAGTTTTATCGATCAGATCGATGCCTACCTGAACAATGCCCTCAACGATCTTTCCACCCTGCGGACCATGGTGGAAAAGCAGGACTTTGAAATGCTCAATTACACCTCCCTGCTGGACTCCATACGCCACAACAAGGAGCATTTCACCAAGATCCAGATTATCAACCGGGACGGCTACATCAAATTCATCTCCCCCTATCATAAGGACTGGATCAACCTGGATATGTCCAGAAACAAAATTTTCACAGAACCGGTACGGACCGGAAGCCCCTATTGGTCACCGGCCTTTATCGCTTCGGATTCCGGACACTCGGCGGTTTCCTTATCCATTCCCTTTGAAAACGGTGTGATGACAGGTTTTTTGTCCCTGGCGAATCTAAGGCGGGCCGCAGAAAAAATTGCCCATGGTAAAAACATCCATATCACCATCACGGACCAGACGTCCAGCTTCATCGTCCACCACATGGAAGCCCAGGTATACCAGCGGGGATTTGATGCCAATTACGACCGTTTCAGGGAATCCTACAAAGACCGGCAGCTCATCACCGACGTCATCTCCCATCAGGGCAAAGAGATGTTTATCACCGCCGGCATGATCCCGAAAACAGAATGGTCCATTGTCTTTTACCAGCCCGTGGAAGAGGTGTTTTACCCCATCCGCCTCTTTTACACATATATGGTGCTGGGCTTTGCATTTCTTACCGGTGTCACCATCCTGCTCTGCCTCAAACATATCAATCTTGTCATCTCCACCATCGAAAAATTCACCCGGTACGCCCGGGTCATCGCCCGGGGGCAATACGGCAAAGGCACACTTCCGGTTCAGTACAGGGAATTTTCCGAATTATCCAACCAGTTTTCCGCCATGGCCGATGCGGTGAGAACAAGGGAGCGGAAACTGCGGGAAAACCAGGAACGGTACAGAAGTATTTTTAATGCCGCCAAGGATGCCATCCTCATCGCCGATGCCCAGACCGGCCGGATCCTGGATGTCAATGCCTTTGCCTGCGACCTGTTTGACTACCCGAGAAAAAAATTTCTAACCCTGTCCATGACAAATATATCCGCCCGCCCCGGACAGATGAAACGCATTCTTGGCCGGGAGGAATCGTGGATACCGGAATGCCCCCTCTTAAAGGCGGACAAAAGCACGTTTACCGCGGAATTATCCATCAGCTTCTTTACCCCGCCGGGCACCCATACCGTCTGCACCATTGTGGCCAGGGACATCACCCAGCGCATTGCAGAGCACCATGAAAAAGAACGGATGCAAAAAATGCTGGGCCACGCCCAGAAGATGGAAGCCATCGGCCGGCTTGCCGGAGGCATTGCCCATGATTTCAACAACATTCTCACCGCCATTGTGGGGTATGCGGAACTCAGCCGAACAAAAGCCCCCGAAGGCTCCCCACTGGTCAAATACACCACCCGTGTACTCACTGCGGCCCAGCGGGCCAAGGAACTTGTGGACCAGATCCTGACCTTTGCCCGGACATCCCGTGCGGAAAAAAAGCCGGTCCAGGTCAACCTTATTCTAAATGAGGTCAACAAGTTTATCCGGGCCTCCATCCCGGCATCCATAGATATCAAGACCGACATCACTTCGGACCACTGGGTTATGGCAGATCCCATCCAGCTTCACCAGGTCATCATGAATCTTTGCACCAATGCCTGGCATGCCATGAAGGAAACCGGGGGCACCCTTACCCTCACCCTTGGCCCCCTGGACACACCGGTGTTGAATCCCTCCGGGGATTTTTTGCCGGGCAAAACACTGCGTTTGACGGTGGGCGACACCGGGCACGGGATTGCACCCGAAGACCTCACCAAGATCTTTGACCCCTATTTCACCACAAAAGCGGCAGGGGAAGGCACGGGTATGGGATTATCCGTTGTTCAGGGCATCCTGCGGGATATGGCCGGTCATATCGAAGTAAAAAGCACCCCGGGCCAGGGAACGGTGTTTACCATTCTTCTGCCGGCAGCGGAGGTGACGGATCCGGAAAGCATTCCGGAGGCCGTCGGGGTCAAAGGCGGTGACGAAACCATCCTGGTGGTGGATGATGAAAAGGAAATTACCCGGGTGATGAAACTGATTCTTTCAGGTTTGGGATATCGGGTGGAAACCCGCAACGATCCCCGGCAGGCCTTATCCTATTTCAAGGAAGACCCGGACCGGTTCGATCTGGTGATTTCAGATATGACCATGCCCGGTATCAGCGGCAAGGATCTGGCAGAAGAACTCATGGCCCTGCGTCCGGACCTGCCCATTATCATCTGTACCGGATTTCACGAATCCATGACCCAGGAGCGCGCCGAAGCGATGGGCATAAAAACGCTCTTATTCAAGCCTGTGGAAAAAGGACGGCTGGCAGCCGCCATACGTGATGCCCTGGACAAGGAAAATCCTGAGGCACCTGTGGCGAACCGCAGGGCCTGACGGCCCGGTTTAATATCGGCGCATCAGACCATAAAGACAGGTTTTACCTTCGACAACCCGGGAATGACGGTATTGGTCCGGATAACCCCTTCAATCTGCCGGATGTTCTGATCCACGAACTCTGCGATGGTCTCCGCATCCGAGGCCAGAAAATCCCGCTTTAGCACCATCTTCGCAAGGATATCAATGGTGCCGTGCACCGAATGCACCTCCTGGATTTCTTCTAAGCCATAAAGCTGATCGATGATTTCAAACTGGGAGGTGGTATTCACATCAATAAAGACAAAGGCGGTGATGGTCCGCTTCATCTCGGGATATTCCGGTGTGGTTTTTTCCAGCATGGATTTTCTGAACTTTTCCATGCTCTTGGGGATCACCTGGTCAATACCGATCCCGTACCGCCGTCCCGCACTCCTTGTCCAGTGGTGGTAAGAAATATAGGCATAAAGGTCGCCAATGGTGCGGCCGGGAAAATACTTCATCAACCCGCCGGAGGAAATAATAGCGGTCATGGGGACATAAATGGTGGAGAACCAGTCCTGTGCCGCCTTGTTCAGGTCGCAATCCTTTCCGGACTGGCTGGCGAGATAAAGCTGATGCTTCTTGATCTGTTTCTCCAGAAACTTGTACTTGCCCACCTCGGTGAGATCGATTTTTTCCCGCAGGCCGGTTTTTTCAAAAAATTCCTTTTTTTCGATATAGATCAGGTTTTCCATGGTGTTTCTGCCCGAAAGCAGTTCCACCACCTTGGCCTTGATATCCGTCCACCCCAGTTCCTTGGCTGCCGCCACCCGGTGATTGCCGTCCAGGACGAAGTAATCGTTGCGGATCTGATACAGGTTTACCGGCGGCAGTTTCCCCCCCTCGCGCATGGTCCGCTTGATGTCGGCAAACCGTTTGCCGGACACGTGTTTTTTGGGCCTGAACCGAGAGTCAAAATCATGGTATTTGCCCACACTGCCCGTGATTTTATCAAGGGGAATGGTGAGTACGCCATGATCGATAAACTCGACATCCTCTTCCTTGGCCTGCTGTTCGTTAAAAGACGTCACGTGGTCATCATCCAGGCGTTGACCTTCCATTCCAAACAGAAAACGCAGGAAATTTTTCATGGTTTAGACCTCTATCAGGGTATACCCGCAGGTGTTAATGACCCGGGTATCGTTCACCCGGGTGATGCGTTCTTCAAACTTGTCAAAGGCGTCGTGCACATGGCCGTGAATAAAATAATCCGGCCGCTGCCGCTGGATCAGCCGGTTAAATACGTCAAACCCCCTGTGGCAAAGATCTTCCCGGTCGTGGACATGCCTGGGGGGGGCATGGGTGACCACCATATGGATCGGCCGTTTCCGCCAGATCCTGAATCCCATCCAGAAGAGGATTTTTTTCATCATGGCATCGGTGTACTGATTCGGGCGCCCATTATACCACATGGACCCTTCAAGGCCCAGAATGTTTAATGATCCCAGCGACACCACCCGGGCATGTATATTGTCACACCCCATGGGATTGGTCCGGGTATACCGGATATCATGATTTCCCTTCACGTAGTACAAGGGGCTGTCCAGGCGGTCCCGCAAAAAAGACAGATATTCGGGTTCCATATCCCCGCAGGAGACGATCAGGTCCACCGGGGGCAGGGATTTGGATTCCACGTCCCGGGTCAGATCGTCTTCGATAAAATCCGATACGCAAAGGATTTTCAGATTATGGGTCCGGCCCAGTGTATGTAAAACGGCCATGTAAGCTTCCTGCAAATGTTAAAATTCGCAGAATCATACGATGGAAGGTCAAACCAAGTCAATACGAGGGACGGCGATCTTATAAGACATTGGAATGGATAGACCATTCGTCTTGTCAATCCAGACACTTAGCCAGATCACCTAAGTTTTTATGCCAGGATCATTTATTATTTCCCAATACCCGGCCCATCTTTTTTAATTGACTTTCCAGGGCATTCAAGATATGTCGCTAACGTGGTAGCAACAGATATCGAATATAACCGGACACATAAATAGTGCTTGCCATTTAGAAAAATTATGCTAAGTATTAATCTCACTAATAGGAGGGTTTATCGTTAGTTTAACTTGATTATGTGACTTCTGTTTTCACTGTTTAAATAGGAGCCACCGTCAACCATTTTTAGGAGGAGAAAGATGAAAAAAGTTTTAGTATCGTTGTTCGCCCTGGCATTTGTTCTCATCTCTGCACCGGCATTCAGTGCAGACATCGAACTGGCTAAGAAATCCACTCTGGAAGCCATTGTCAAGGCAGGCAAAATCCGTGTTGGTTTCGAATCCGGTTACCTTCCCTTTGAAATGACCAACACCAAAGGTAACTTCATGGGTTTCGACATCGACATGTCCAAACAGCTCGCCAAAGCCATGGGTGTTAAGTTCGAACCTGTGAACACCGCATGGGACGGTATCATCCCCGCACTGATCACCGACAAAATCGATGTTATCATCGGCGGCATGACCGTTACCCAGGAAAGAAACCTGGCCATCAACTTCTCCGATCCTTACATCGTTGTAGGACAGGCCATTCTGGTGAACAACAGACTCAAGGGTAAAATCAACTCTTTTAAAGACCTGAACGATCCCAAGTACACCGTTTGCTCCAAACTGGGCACCACCGGCGAACAGGCTGTTAAAAAATACATCCCCAAAGCCACCTACAAATCTTTTGAAGTAGAATCCGAAGCCTGCATGGAAGTTATCCAGGGCAACGCCGACGCCACCGTATACGACCTGCCCCTGATCGAGTTCTTCCAGGCAGCCCACGGTGAAGGCAAAACCTTTGCACTGAACAAACCCTTTACTTTCGAACCTCTGGCCATTGGCCTGAGAAAAGGTGATCCCGACTTCCTGAACTTTTTGAACAACTTCATCCGCCAGTACAAAAACGACGGCAGATGGCAGAAATCCTACGACAAGTGGATCAAGTCCAACGAATGGCAGAAAGATCTCCAGAATTAGGATCGTTTTGTAGAATGTAAATACAGGGCCGGCAGTTCACACTGCCGGCCCGTTTTTTAAGGCGGACGTATATGGAACAAAACATATCCAATATCAAGCGGTTAAGCAACCCGACAGCCTATCTCTTTTCAGTCATCGGATTCTTTGTCCTGGTGGGCCTGGTCATCGGCGCGGTCTGGGGAGCCACCGCGGCTGTCGAGTATCAGTGGCGCTGGTTCAAAGTGCCCAAGTACTTCATGTACCAAGAATCCGTTATCATCCATGCCTCAGGTGACGGCGAAATCCAGACCATTGCCCCACAAGGCAAAAAAGTCGGTATCACCGTGGACATCGAAGGAGATACAACGACTTACACCGTGCCTAAAGGATCCTTTGACTGGGTCGAAGGAGACACATTTTTCATCGGCGATGTCATCGCCGAGTACGAAGGGGGGTGGAAGCCGGGTATCTTGCTCAAAGGCCTGTGGCTGACCCTTAAAATATCGTTCATCTCAACCCTGCTTGGCATATTGCTTGGCATCATCGGCGGTGTGGCCAGGGTATCGGATACCCCTGTACTCAAATGGTCGGCCATTACCTATGTGGAGATTATCCGCGGATCGCCCCTGCTGGTCCAGATCATGATCTTCTACTTTGTTCTGGGCACCACCATCAACGGCATCCTGGCCATGAACGGCATTCCCAAGATCCATCCGGAATGGTACGGCATCATGGCATTATCCGTGTTTACCGGTGCCTACGTGGTGGAGATCGTCCGGGCCGGCATAGAGGCCATCCATCCCGGTCAGGTGGAAGCGGCAAGGTCCCAGGGCATGACTTACTTCCAGTGCATGTTCCATATCATCCTGCCCCAGGCCCTGAAAACCATCCTGCCGCCCCTGGCAGGCCAGTTCATCAACCTGATCAAGGACTCGTCCCTGCTGGGTATGATCTCGGTCACCGAGCTGACCAAGGCGACACGGGAAGGCATTACCACAAGTCTCCAGACATTTGAACTCTGGTTTGTCTGCGCCATACTCTACCTGAGCATGACCTTTACGCTTTCCATGTTTGTCCAGTATCTGGAAAGGAGGACGGCCCAAAAATGATTGAAGTAAAAAACATATATAAGACATTCTACGTCCCCCACGAGGTCAAAGCCCTGGTGGATGTCACCAATACCATCGAAGCCGGCGAAGTGGTGGTGGTCATCGGTCCTTCCGGTTCCGGCAAGTCCACCTTCCTGCGCTGCCTCAACCGCCTGGAAACCGCCGACCAAGGCCAGATTTTCGTGGACGGTGTGGATCTTTTCGATCCCAAGACAGACATCAACAAGCTTAGGATGGAAATGGGCATGGTATTCCAGTCCTTCAACCTCTTTCCCCATCAGACCATCCTGGGCAACGTCTGCCTGGCCCAGAAACTGGTCCGGGGACGAGGAAAAACGGAACGGGAGGAAAAAGCCATGGCCCTGCTGGAAAAGGTGGGCATCGGGAACAAGGCCTATGCCTGGCCCGCCAACCTTTCCGGTGGCCAGCAGCAGCGGGTGGCCATCGCCCGGGCCCTGGCCATGGATCCCAAAATCATGCTCTTTGACGAACCCACCTCCGCCCTTGACCCGGAAATGATCGGCGAGGTACTGGACGTTATGAAGACCCTGGCCAAAGAAGGCATGACCATGGTCTGCGTCACCCATGAGATGGGCTTTGCCCGTGAAGTGGCCGACCGCGTCATCTTCATGGACGAGGGCAAGATCATCGAGGAAGGCACACCGGAACAGTTCTACACCAATCCCCAGAACGACCGGACCAAGCTTTTCTTAAAACAGATTCTCTAAGCACGCGACCCACAGGCCTGGGG
>MDTD01076206.1_pt1 | contig 48865 bp, 63 predicted proteins | sample 811221 | NCBI WGS metagenome assembly MDTD01 (sample SAMN05326646, study PRJNA326480) | marine metagenome | isolation source: seawater | place: Pacific Ocean: South West | collected 2011 | reverse complement strand
TCCCATTCACCTTTATTAACTTTTATCATTTTTCCATTTTGACAAGTTATACCGCCATTAGATAGAAAATATGGAGGATCAGCGAAAATGAAATCAATACAATTACCTCTAGAGTGATAAAGTTTATTCATTTCTTCAAGGCAGTTACCTTGAATTATTTCATAATTAACTTCTTTCATTTTAAAATTTCATACACATAATCTTTAAATCTTGTCATAAAATAAAATGCCATTCTACTCTTTAATGTTACATTTCTTCTTAATCAGTTAGAGTAATTCTGAAGAGTTCTTATTTTTTAAATCAAAAATTATACTTGTACGTTATAATACTTTTAAACTATACTCAACTTATTATAAAGCTAGTTACAATTGAATAGGTACGACTTCAAATTTAGTGAAAAATTTACTCTTCATATTTTTTTTATTGGTTGCTTTAGACGTTTGGAGTAAAAAAGTTGATTCAGATAATTTGATTCATAGAAAGGGGCTTTACTATGAGAAGTCATCTAATGAATTATTTACTGGAAAATCAATTGGAGTTAAACAAGGTACAATTATAGACGGTAAAATAGAAGGTGAATGGTTAGTATTTAATAACGGAAAACTTTGGATTAAAAGTAATTACAAAGATGGTAAAAGAGAAGGTGAATGGATGCGGTACTATGGGACTGGTGAGTTACATATTAAAATTAATTATAAAAATGGTAAAACAAATGGTGAGTATATATTTCTCAATCAAAATGGAACGTTTAAAAAAAAGGGTAATTTTAAATACGGTAAAAAAGATGGACAGCAGTTTGAATATTATAAAAGTGGTGAATTAAAAAAAATAGAATTGTATAAAGATGGCAAACTATTAGAAACTATTGAACATTAAATAATTTAGAATTTTTAAAATAAAAGATATTAAAATCCAAGTACTGTCCTAGGCTTTAGAGAAAATCTAAAAAAATATTTAATTAGGAAATTACCTATAGAATTAATTGTAGAATAGGAAAAATTATTATCGAATTTTTTTGGAATCTGCAAATAATCTTATATAGAATTTTTAGCAAGACTGGGACTTTAATATTACTAATAACCTATTAACAAGAAGCAGCCGATACGTTAATATATTAATTATGAAATGTATATTTAACTTTCTCTTTTATATTTTTAGCTTAAATATTTGCTTTTCTGCGTCTTATGAGTCTAACAGCATCAATACAGTAAAATCGACAAAGGTAATTAATTTACCTGATGGTTCCTCTTATAGTACTTTGGAGGTTGACGGTTCTGGCTCTAATAATCTTGGAATTTACGAAATAATTTATTGTGCAGGACATAGAATATCAAAGAATAGTAAGTTAATACAGCAAGACTTTTATTGTAATGTAGAATTGTCTAATAATGATTACTATACTTTTTTAATGAAAAGATCTGAAACAGATACTGATGCAGGAGTAGGATATATAGTCATTGCCGGTGGTTCAAAACCCTTTGAACAAATTAAAAATAAAAAGTGTAATTACGCGGTAAGTTTTTTTAGGGACCAAGCATATGTTAAAATAAAGTGTGAAGTTGATGAGGATTTTTTAAAGGAGTTTCAGCAACTTTGATACAGGGTGAATATAAATATTTACTTATAATAAAAGATTCTTTCCTATTATTATGTGCTTTTATTTTTTTTATTAAACCAATATATGCAAAAGAATTTACTACAGAAGTAGCTGCAAACGTAAATATTGAAAGTTACGAATTACCAGATAAAACTATATACTCAATATACAAAGATAAACATACCTGGAAAAACAGTCTAGGAGACTTTGGTAAAGGTTCCTGTATGGGAAGTATATATAGAGATAAAGAAAACTTCCTTTTAGAAATATTTTGTGAGGAAATTGACCAAAATAAAGAAAAATATTGGACAAGGGTTAGAAGAGGACTAGGTGACGAAGAATCTGGTGCCGGTAATATAGAGTACATTGGTGGTACAGGAAAGTATATTGAAATGATAGGTACGAAATGTAAATATGCGGTAACATACTATGATAGACAATTAAACTTCTCTAAATCTAAATGTAAGATAAACTAAAACCATGATTGCAAAATATACTCAAGAAATAATGTATATATACTTATTTTTAAAAAATTTTAAGAGGTAAAAATATTATTCTTTTAACGATTTGTAGTATATTAGAAAACTGTAGAGGTTGCCTTATTAAAAAAAATTTTAATGTTATTTAGTTTTATTTTCCAAAAAAAATAGGTTACATATTATTAATTAAATATAATTTAATTTATTTTTTTATATTATGGAAAGGAAAGTTATGAAATTTGTCTTTTTAATCTTCTTCGTTACAGCTTTTTCAAACCTTTTAAATAGTGCAGAATTTAGAATGGATGCATATGGTTATGATAAATCAAAGTTATATACTTTGTCTGAAAATAATATTTATGTAGATTATTCTAATGATGCAATAGTATTAACTAGTACAGGTATATCAGGAACTGCGATATGCGATGGTGTTATTGAAATAGTAAATGATACAAGTACTTCAAATATAATGTGCGAATTAACTGAAAAAAATGGTGACACTGCTTTCATGCATTTTAAGCAAAAGTCTGGTGCAGCGATAGCAACTGAAGGTACACAACAGTTTGTATTTGTTGCAGGTACAGGAAGATGGAAAGAATTAGTTGGACAAAAGTGCATAAGTGCTAATTCACCTGTTGTTTCAAACAAAGTTTCAGAAGATAAATTTGAAGGCAGATATATATGGACAGGGAAGTGCAACGTCACTGATGCTACCTTGGAAAGAGTAATAAATTATAAAAAACCAGAATAAAAAATTAAAATTATTAAGATTTTGATTGCTGGCTATTTACACCTTACTAAAGGTAAGTTTATTCTAAATTAAAAATTTGATTATTTTTTCTTTCTAGATTTGAATATAGATTGCTATTTTTTTTTGTTTTAAGAATACTGTAAAGTAATTTTATTTGTACTTAGATTTGATTATGAAAAAGATAAAAATATTCCAAGTAGATGCATTTGCTAATACCTTGTTTTCAGGTAATCCAGCTGCAGTATGTCCATTAGAAAGTTGGTTAGATGATGATATTATGCAATCAATCGCGCAGGAAAATAATTTGTCCGAAACTGCTTTTTTTATAATTAAAAATAATAAATATTATATTCGCTGGTTTACTCCAAAAGTTGAAATGGACTTAGCAGGACATCCTACTCTCGCAGCGGCTTATATTATATTTAAAGAGTTGTCACCTAAAAAAAAATATGTTGAATTCAATACTCCTTCTGGAGATGTATTAAGCGTTTCGCTAAAAAAAGATATTTTGAGCATGGGAATGCCTTCCTATTTTCCAGAACCAAAAAATTTAAAAAATATTTCTAATGTACTAGGAAGAAATCCTGTAAAATTCTTATATGGAATATATGGTATGGCAATATTTAGAAGTCAAAAAGAAATCATCAATTTATCTCCTAATTTTGATTTACTTAAAAAAAATAGTTACGATGGAATTATAGTAACTGCTCCAGGTGATGACTGTGATTTTGTTTCAAGATTTTTCGCTCCTAAATTAGGTATTGAAGAGGATCCTGTAACTGGTTCTGCACATTGTCAACTAATCCCTTATTGGTCTAAAATACTAGGTAAAAAAAATATGTTAGCCAAACAACTGTCTCCCAGAGGAGGTGAACTTTATTGTACTAATTTAGAAGATAGAGTAATTATAGGAGGAAAATGCATCATATATATGAAGGGTGTCTTAATTTTAAAATAATTAAAAGTAATGTAAATATGATTGTTTTTTTTAAAAAAAGATTTGATAATCTTTAATAATATTTAGATACTTATCTATAAGCTTTTTTATTAACTATTATTTATAATTAGAGGTTTATTATGAAATTAAATTTAAGTTTAAAAGAACCCAATGTAAAATTTATTGAAGATACGAAAAATAAGCTTACAAATTCTACAAGCCAAGAAGTTATATTAAAGTTTATAAAATCTGCACTAAAAATTGAAGACCTTAATCTGATATTTGGACCAGAAAAAGAAAAATGCAGTGGTGGGTGTTTTGCTGCTGAACCTTATGTTGAATTGGATATTGATATTGATGATTTTAAAAAATTGAAAAAAATATATAGCAGTTACGATTTTGACGATTACGATACAGAGGAAGAAGAAATTAGTAAAGTTATAAGGTGTATAATAAACTTCAACGAGGATAAGTCCAATTGAATGTTATAATAAATTATCTAATATTTCATAATATTCTATTTGATAAATATAAAGATGAGATATCTTATAAGTAAAATAACTTTATTATTCAAAATCAGTCTATTATTATTACCAGCTAAGGGAGCTGATTGGATATCCAGCACCTACTCAACTGTAATAAAAAATGGGACAATGGAACTACCAGATGGATCTAAATACTCTAATTTTGACCAGACTGGACAAGGTACTAGTAATTTAGGTAAATATGTAATTACAAAATGTTCTGGAAATAGATTAGATAAAAAAGGAAAATTAGTTGAAATAAATTTATTTTGCGAAATTGAAGTAGATGATGGTAACAAGTATTGGACAAAACTTAACAGAACTTCTGGAGACTCTGATGCAGGAGTAAGTAAATTTATATTTTTAGGTGGTACAAACAGTTATAATAAACTTAAAGGAAAACAATGCACCTATGCAGTAACTTATTTTAAAAATAAAATATTTGGTAGTAATAAATGCAAGATTAGTGATGCCTTATTTAAAGAATTAAAGAATTAAAGAAGACACACATTATGTTTTATACTTAAATTATAACACTTACCTATAAAAATTAAATTTAGGTTAAAATATTATTCTGTAAATAAACTATTGAAAAATTTTATATTTAACAAAAACTTTCGGATATAAATAATAAAGTCAATAAAAAAATTTCATGCTGGTAATATAACCTAAATTAGTGTATATTTATGCTGTAAAATATTATTAACATATCTTTGGGAAGAAGTTTATGGATTATAATATAGAAAAGCAAAGACAAAAAAGATTAAAAACTACTGGTAAATGGTTTGAAAGCCAGAGTAAAAGAAGCAATGTTGATATTTACCTCACAATTATTATGCCTTTAATATTGATTATATCACTCTGTGCAACCATATATGTTGCTTTAACCTGATTATTTTATAATTAAAAGTATTTACTTGTGTAATAAATATAACTCTTATATCTTTTTTGCATCAAATATTATTAATTGTGATATTTTTATTTATTTTATGATTAAGATAAATTTTCAATTAGCTTCTTTTTTTCTTTATTTATTTTACATTTAGATTTAGTAAATGTTTTGTTTTCAAAGAACTTAATAGCGTAAGTACATTTTGTTCCAATTAATAATTTTAAGGTTTTATCGGCTTCGAATAAAATAGAATTACCTACACCTGCAGATGCGATACCTTTTTTCCTAAAGCCGGTAAAAAAAATTTCTTTTCCATTCTGATATGTAATTTTATTACTCCATTCTAATTTAATTATTTTATTATCTTTATAAATTGCAAAAACTACTGTATCTGCTGACCCATAGTTTCCAAAATTATCTTCTATGGTTCCTTCTATTATGTAATTTCTAAAAAAATGATCTTTTGAATAATGATGTTCTTTTATAATATTTCTAATTCCATTGAACCTCATTATATATTCGTATTCATTTATGACTTTTTTTCATCAGGCAGTAAAAAACTAGTAAAAAAAAATGTAAAAAAAATAATTATAAATCTCATCATGTTTCTAACTTGTAATCTACATATTTAGGATAAAACAGTAATCTTAAAGCGTAAATAAAAAAATATTCAATTAAATTATTAAACTTTTAATTTATATTTATGTTATAAAAAAAGTATGTAATTATATTCTTTTTACATTATGTTAACTTCGAGATATCAATTACAAAAAGATTATAAATATTCAAATACGTAGTATTAAATTGATAGAAAATAAAACTTAAAATATGAAATATGTCCTTTATATAGTGTTTCTGCATTTAATCTTTTTTACAAATTCTTATTCTAAAGACTTTAGGTATAAAGTAGTAGGAAAAATGATATCTAATAATGAAATAAAGTTTCCTGATGGTGGAAAGTTTATAGGGTTTCATCATGAAGGAGGATTTGAAACAAACATAGAAAGATACGGAGAATATAAATGTAGGGGAAGTATGCTTTATGACAAAGGTAGTAAGCTAGATAATATGTTTTTTGCATGTGAGTTTATAGATCAAAATGGAGATATATTTATTAATATGGGCAAAAGACTTAAAGGATCTGATGCAGATAGAGCAGTGGGTAATATGACTATTATTCAAGGGCAGGGGTTTTGGGAAAATTATATAGGGTACAAATGTACCTACGCAGTAGAATACGTAAATAAAACAATATTTGCTCCAACACAGTGTAGAAAGTAAAATAAATTAATTTAAATTTAACAATCATATGTTTAAGAATATTACAAAAAAATTAACAAGATATATTTGCGAAAACCAATCCAATAAAGTAGCAGAATTATTTACAAGTGATGGAATTTATCATGACTACATTTATGGTACTTTTAAAGGAAGAGAAAAAATAAAACTAATGGTAAGTGATTATTTTCATAGAGATGCAGAATTGTTTAGTTGGGAAATGTTCGACCATGTTTTTATTAAAAATATAGGGTATTCTAAATTCAGGTTTGCATATACATCAAAGATTAAAGACTATTTAGGTAAAAGAGTAGTTATTGGAGGCATAAGTTCCTTTATTATTAAAAAGGGACTAATTGCTTCTTATAGTGAATCAGTAAATGGTGGAATAGCTATGGTTCAGTTGGGAGTAAAAAAAAATAAAATGGAAAATGCTTTTATTAAATGGTACAAAAGAGCCTTAAAAGATGATCCGCGTCTAAATTTGTTTAAAAGTCTTTAAGTTGAAAGGATAATAATACTATTTGAGCATGCAAATTCTTTTATATATATTTTTTTATTTCTTTTTATTTTATGCCAATGCAAATTCATATATCATGGAGGACACGGCTGCAGTAAAAAAAATTGCAACAATTTCATTGCCAGATGATAGTGAATTTTCAACTGTATCTATAATTGGGCACTGGAGTGACAATTTAGGTAATTTTGGCATAAGCAAATGTTACGGTTATCTAGAAAGTAAAAAAAAAATTACTTTAGTTTTAGATGTGCTTTGTGAAAAAGAAACTTTAAGGGGTTCTATTTTTACTAGAGGTGGAAGAAAAGAATCTTTGCAAGAAGCAGGAGTTGGTTATTTAAAAATTATTAACGCAGAAGGAGATTTTGAAATATTAAAAGGTTCTTCTTGTAAATATGGAGTGTTTTATTACAAAAATGCCATTCAATACACAACAAAATGTGATGTTGATGATGCTACTTTTAAAAAATTAAAAGGTGATTAATTTTTATAAAAAATTAGATACTATTAATTATTAGCTTTACAATTAAAGGGAAAGGTAATAGTTCCCTTGGGATAACTCTTAGTCTTATCAAAACAGGTAACTTTATTAGGACCATCTGCCCAGTAATCGTTAGGATTTAGCGAACTATAAAGATCCTTTATATAATATTGACATCCCCAAGTATCTTTTTCATCTTTTTCGCAGTATTCTTGACCTATTTGTAGATGAAGGTGTCTTACTCTTGCCATACACGCATGTTCAATCTTTTCTGGTAATTTTGCTATTTTCATACCTCTTTTGACAATATCTCCTTCTTTTACTAAGAAATCACCTACGTGACTGTATAACGCAATTAATTTTTTATTATCAGGGGATAAGCCATGATCGATGACAAGAGTGGGTCCTACGCAATTGGTAATACCCGTTTCTAAAACTTTTCCATCTGCTATTGCTATTATCGGTTCATTGCCAGAACCTATTATATCAATGCCTTGATGTATTTGCATCCTAGTTCTGCCATTTACGCCAAACATACTAGCAAAGTTAGAAATTATAGGATTAGCTTTTAAATTATTAGGACTAGTATCTTTAGCAACTTCCTTGCAATATTGTAGTCTTCTTAAAAACTCAGTTTCTAAATCTGGTCTATCTAAATAAAACTCTAATGCTTTAGTACAATGATGATTTACTATAATTGAATGATTTTTCTTCAGCTCTGGATTAGAATCAGAAAGACAATCATACGAAATTACAATAAGAAAGAAGTTAAGTAAGATAAATGAAGCAAAGGTTTTATGAAGTACAGTTAAATACATATTTCTTATATATAAATTTCTTCTCAAAAAAAAAGTAAAATACTAAATTAACTGTAATTTAATTTTACTTATAGTAAATAAGATTTATTTCTATAATAATAAATATAAATAAAGATTTCATTAAATTAACATAAATTATAAAATTATAAGATATTAACTATATTATAGAAATAAAAAATAGGGTAGATTTTTATAAAATTAAAATGTTCAATAGAAAAAATAAAATACTATTAATTATAAGTTTAAATTGATGTTTAGATATATCATATTAGCATTAATATTTATAACAAAAAGTATCTTTAATGCAGGATATTCTGAAGCTAACAGCTATGTATACAAAGTTGAAAGCCATCTTTCGACATCAATTAATAGTATCTTTGTACCTAAACACATGGACTATACAACATACAAACTAAATGGAAGTTGGACTGATAATTATGGTAATTTTGGATTAATTAAATGTACAGGAGAAACACGTATACTAGTTACAAAAGAGGTAAATATTTTTGGTATTTGTGAAATCACAGATGAGGATAAAAATAGAAAATGGTGGTCCTTGAAAAGGCAAAAGAGCGAATTAGATTTAGGCGTTGGAAAATCAAAGCAATTAACAGGGGAAAGAATATGGAGTATTCTAAATGATATGGAATGTAATTATGCTATAAAACATGCGGAAGGTTTCTCTTACATGAAAACAAGTTGTAATATAAATGAAAGACAACATAAAAAGCTTCAGGCAAATAAAACCAAATAATAATAAAATCTAATTTGTAAAAATATAAAAATTAAATTCTAGATTATAATAGGCAAAAAAAATATAATTTATATATCAAATACAAGGATATTAAATGAGAATAGTAACATGGAATATTAATTCGATTAGATTAAGGGTTAAGCAAGTGACAAGCTTTATTAAAAAATATAAAGTTGATTTAATTTGTCTACAGGAGACTAAAACAATCAATAAAGATTTTCCCTTGAAAGCATTTTATAAAGAAGGATTTAATTATTGTCATTATAGAGGAGAAAAATCTTATAATGGAGTTGCAATTTTATCTAAAATTCCTTTTAAATCTATGGGTTATAGAGAATGGAATAAAGTAAAAGAATCAAGACACGTTTATGTAACTTTAAATAATAATATAACTTTGCATAATTTTTATATACCAGCAGGTGGAGATATTCCTGATATTACTCAAAACTCCAAATTCAAGTATAAATTAGATTTTATGCAAGAGATGATTAAATTTTTTAAAAAAAGTGATGCTAATAAAAAGATTCTAGTTGGAGACCTTAACATAGCCCCAGGAGTTAATGATGTTTGGTCACATAAACAACTTACTAAAGTTGTTTCACATACACCAATTGAAATAAACTATTTTAACCAATTGCTCAAGGTTGGTAAATGGCATGATGTAATAAGGCTTAAAAGTCAAAAAGATGAAAAGCTATATTCTTGGTGGTCATATAGAAACAAAGACTGGAAAAAATCTAATAGAGGACGACGTCTTGACCATATTTTAATTTCAAAGGATCTAATTAAATATGTGGGGGCTATTAAAATATTTAAAGAAATAAGAGACTCTACTAAACCCTCAGATCATGTTCCAGTAATGCTAGATATAAATAAATAGATTTTTTTTAATGCTTTTAAATGGTTTAAATTTTAAAGTTAAAAGAACAAAAAGAATTAAAACAATATCAATAAAAATTAAAGAACAAATTGTTTTTATTTCTATTCCATTCTTTATAAGCAATTGGGAGCTTAAAAAAATTATAAAAGAAAAAGAAGGGTGGATAAGAGAAAAAATACTTCATCAAAAATCTAAACCGAAATTATTAAAAAAGAAATTTGTAACAGGTGAATTATTTTTAATTAAAGGTAAAAAATATAAACTAGTACTGCAAGGAGGTAGTGAAAAACTAATATACTTAACTAAAAAAGAAATCATTGTTTGTGTAGGAAAAACAACATTTGAACCGAAAGTTTTACTAGAAAAGTGGTATAGAACAAATAGCCTAATACATTTTAAAAAAAGGTCGCTCAAATATGAAAAAATTATTGGAGTTGCTCCAAAAAGCATAAAATCCAGGAATTATTTAAGTAGATGGGGAAGCTGTAGTTCAAAAGGTGATATAACATTTAATTGGAAGCTTTTTATGGCACCTTATAATGTAATTGACTATGTCATAGTTCACGAGCTATGTCATTTGTTAGTAGCCAACCACTCTAAAGACTTTTGGAATAAAGTAAGACTTTATTTTCCTAATTTTAATATACATTCAAATTGGTTAAAACATAATGGTCATACACTACAATGGTAATCTTTTTTTTTAAGTTTCTTATGTAATAAGTTAAAATTTACATAATTACTTCAAAACCTTCAAATTCAGGATGTCCAATGTACATATGTTTATTACTTCCAGCATTTTTGTGGGCATCTCTAAATGCTTTTGAGTTTGTCCAGTTTATAAAATCAGAGCTAGTTCTCCAAATACTATGTGAAGCAAATATAGTATAATCATTTTCAGTTTTACCCTTTATTAAATTAAATTTTAAAAAACCAGGTACATTGTCTAATTGTGAGTCTCTATTTTTCCATAATTGTATAAAATCATTTTCATTATTTTTTTTTATTTTAAATCTATTCATAGCTATAAAATTCATCTAATCCTCCTTATTAAATTGTATTCACTAAATCTTATTGATTATAATATAGTTTATTTAATTTTATTTGCTATTTCTATTAGATTAGAATCAGGGTCTCGCACATAAATGGAAACTATAGGTCCTTTTGCTCCTTCTCTTTTTACAGGACCAATTTCAATACTGATATTATTTTTATTAAATATATTTATCCATTTTACTAATTCTATTGAACTTAAAAAGCATACATCTACTGCGCCAGATATAGGATTTTTTGCGTGAGGTAAATATGGTTTGCTTTCAGTATGCAGGTTAATTTTTTGATTTCCAAACTTTAGACTAATTCTCTTTTGATTATCAATTATATTTATCTTATATTCCATTCCCAGTATATTGCAATAAAAATAAAGACATGCTTTCACATCCTTAGTAGTAAGAACTATATGGTCTATAGAATCTATCATTTATTTTAAGAATTTACTTTATTATTTTTTTTCATATAATCATTTTACTTAATTCTATGACTCAAAAAAGACATTTTTATTTAAACATAATACTCTATATAGAGTTAATGCTATTTTCTATACAAAGCATTGCTGAGGATGATGTATACTTATTTAATTCATATGGTTCTAGTTCTGTTGATGCTATGGATTTCGATGACTCTTCTGTATATAAAAATCTCAAAACAAGTGCTCTATGGACAGATTCTTATGGAAATTATGGTACAGAAGAATGTGTAGGTAATACACAAACATTTAATAATAAAATAAATCTAATAGTATTTTGTAAGTTAACAGATCAGGAAAATAAAAATTTTAGAGTTTCTCGTCATAGAAGTTCATTAGAAGGTGGTGGAGGAGGTTTTAGTCTATTTATTGATGGAGATAAAAAATATAAATTTTTATTAAATAAAAAGTGTAATTATGGTGTAAAATATCTAAAAAATAATTTTTGGTTTACTCAAAAATGTAAAATCTAATATTCTCTTCTATGTTGAATGTGGGTTTTGAAAACTTTCGGAAATATGTTTTTCCGTTATATTAGATGCGTTTTTAGCTGACTCAGCATCGAAGTTTAAATCAGATCTTCTATAAAAATCTTGTTTGTTATTTTCATAAATATGTAGCTTGATATTATTTATATTTTCTAAAAATTTTAAGTTATCATCAAGCTTTATTCTTTCAAAAACATCTTTGCTTAAATGTATTAGCATTGGTCTTCTTATAAAGGTTTCACTGTTTTTAAAAATTTTCGTATTATGGAAATCGTAACAAACTGATGACTCTATATCCAGCCACAATCCGGCAAGATATGATAAGTTACCACCAATTCCAAAACCTATGGTTGAGACTAATCCATTGCATTGTGGAGTTTCCCTTAGCCATTTCAAGCATTTAGTAATATCACTATGCCCTTCATCTAAATTATACCTTTCTAGTAATTCATTGGCTTTTTTGGTGTCTTCATGGTTGTTACTATTGAGCTCACATCCAGGTGTAGTTCTCCAAAAAAGATCTGGAACAAAAACAGTATAGTTCAAAGCTGCAAATCTTTCAGCTAAGTATCTCACAGAAGCATCAATGCCATATTCTTGATGTAGAAGCATTACACCAGGATAAACTCCATTAGCTGGAGCAGTCACATACCCTTTAAACTTTACATCATCTTTATTTGATATTTCAACTATTCCCGCAGGCATATTTTTTTCCTTAAGTATAATATAACAAAAAAAAAATAAAATATTAAATATATTAATTTTAAATGATAAGTATAATATATAAAAAAATAATAAAATATGTTTGATATCGGATGGACAGAAATATTAATACTTGCAACTATTAGTTTATTTATAATAGGACCCAAGGATATTCCAAAATTCTTGGCTTATATTGGAAGTCTTGTAGCAAAAATCCGTTCCATTACATATGAATTTAGGGAAACAGTAGATGATGCAATAAAAGAAAGTGAGCTAGAAGAAATTAAAAAAGAAATTTCTCTATCTGATCCAGAAATTGCTAAAAACCTAGGCGATGTTCTCAATCCAAAAATTTTAGAAAATGAAAATGTAGATAGATTAAAAAACAAAGATACTTCTACAAAAACTGTAAATAATAATGAAAAAGTTAGTGCTGAATATACAAAAACGTTGAAGAAAAATAATAATATGCCATCTGGACTTAAGCATTTAAATAAGGATGAAAGTGAAAATGATGATGTATCTGAATTTTCTGATCTAAATAAAGAATAAATACTTAAGATAAAAAATTGAAAGTAATCAACAAATGAAACAAAACTATGAAAAGAATTAACTATTTAATTCAGAAAACTTTAATTTTTTTAAATATTATTCTTTTTGGACTTGGTTCTTTCTTATGCTTCATAGTTGCCGTAATTGATATGCAAGATAGACTTCTGATTGGCGGTGTTTTATTATTATTATTAACCTTTGCTAATCAAAAGATTATTTATTATATATTTAAGAATAATGATTGAAAGTCCTTGTTTAGGAATATGCTCTATTATTAATGGTGAGTGCATAGGTTGTAGGAGAACTTCTTCTGAAATAAGTAATTGGCTGTATTACAATGATAAAGAAAGAAGTAGAATTACAAAAAGATGTTTGAAAGAGATCAGGCAAACAATGAAAAAAAGAAATTAAAAGATGAATAAATTATTAATAGAAATAGGAAATGTGAAAATTCCCATTAAAACCAGAAAGAATAAAACTGCAAGAAAAATTATTGAAAGCATACCATTATCGGGAGATGCTCATAAATGGGGTAAAGAATTTTACTTTTACATACCTTTAAATATTCAACCTGAGATTGATGCAAAAGATGTAATTAAAAAAGGTGAGATTGCTTATTGGCCAAAAGGTAATGCAATAGCTATTGCTTATGGACCTACGCCTATTTCAAAAAATAATGAGATTAGACTAGCAGACAAATGTAGTATCTGGGCAGATACAACATTTAACTTAGATAAGCTAGATGATATAGAAATAATAGATAAAACAATTAGAGTATTTTATGCTTAGCATAAGAGGGATAAAGAAAAAAAAAGTATATTTTTTTTCTTTATTATTTTTTATTGCTTTAATTTTTATTACATCTTCATGTAAAAAGAAGAATAGTGAAGAAGATAAGCTATACTCCAAAAAAATTTGCGATCAAAAGGTAGCACCTTTTTATTATTCAAATACAACATATGAAGGTAAACAAGAGTTAAAAAAATTATGTAATTGTATTTGGAATAAATTTCCTGAAGGTAGTTGGCAAAGAAAAATAAATATTAAATTATATGATGGAGAGGATATAGGTTGGAAAATTAAAAGTTTTTCTTCTTTATTCGAACTAAATTATAAACAATGTATAAGTCAATTAAACATAAATGAATGAATGTTGGAACTTTTTTAGATATGCCTCCTCAGAGGATATTCCTGAGATTATGGAAATCGTCAGATCCAATAAAAAATGGTTTTCGCATTTAACGGATAAGCATTTTGAAGAAAAAATAAATAGAAAACAATGTATATATGAAAGTGGGGTTCTAATTACCTTTAAATTTACTACAAATGTTACTAAAATTGGAGACTTTGCAGTTCCTAAGGGAAATACTATTCTAGAACAAATAGCAAAAAAAAAATCATTTAGCAAAAATAGTTTTGCTGAACATGTTTTTACAAAATTTCTTAACTGCTCTACTGGAGAATTATATTTAGCTGTAAATGTTAAAAATGAAAGAGCTATAAATTTTTATAGAAAAATGAAAATGTATATAATTTCAAATACTAAGCTTGACAATTCATTAAAAGATGGTTTTATATTCAAATCAAAAAAACTGAAAAATTAAATAAATTCACAATGTACAAATCTTACTTAAAAAAATTTTGTATTAACATAATATTAGATGATTAGTAAAATATCAGCTACAAAGATTCTAGAAGAAGCAGGCCATAAAAATATAATTGAAGTTGTAATGAAGCCCAAAGAATACTTAGGCCTTCATAGTCACGACTGGGATGTTGATATTATTATATTAGAAGGAAGTCTAAGCATTATAGTAAAAGATAATATTAAAAAACTTAAGCCAGGAGATAGATACAAATTAAAAAGAAAAATAAAACATTCAGAGGTTTCAGGAAGTATTGGTGTAAAATTTTTAACTGCCAGACCAATTAATTGATATAAATATTATGAAAATTAATAAATATTTTAATAGTCGTAAAAATACTAAAATGCTTATATGATTAGATTCTGGTGGATAAGACATGCTCCAGTAATAGGAAATAGTAACTGTTGCTATGGTAGTAACGAAGTTGATTGCGACGTAACATATCGAAAAGACTTTATAAAATTGGCTGAAAACTTGCCAAGTAAGGGCAAAGTTTTTACATCACCCCTTTCAAGGGCAGTAAAAACTTATGAAGCCGTTCTGGAGGAAGGTTTCAAAATTAAAACGAATATCAAGGATGACAGACTAATTGAACAGAATCTAGGAGAATGGACTGGGATGAGATACTCAAAATTAGAAAAGCTTACAAAGGAACTAGGTATTTTTAACTATAATTGGTTGATGGATGCATCATACGCCCCGCCAAAAGGAGAAAGTTTTTTAAATCTTACCAACAGAGTAAGAAATTTTCTTAAGAATATAATAAAAAATCACAACAATGAAAATATAATTATATTTTCTCATGGTGGCCCAATTAGAGCTGCCTTATCTATTGCATTAAAACATAATATTAAAGAAGTAGTCCCTATAGATATAGATAATTCAAGCTTAACTAAAATCAATTACAACAATGGTTTATGGCGTATAGAAATGATAAATATTTAATAACTAAGTATTTAATATTATACCTTAGACTAATGAGTTTATAAAATGAAGTATTATGGCGCATATGGTTCGAATCTTAATAAGAAACAAATGAAAAATAGGTGTCCTTTATCAGAACCTATCACAAGCTTTTGTCTCTTAGATTGGAGACTGGTATTCAAAGGTGTTGCTGATATTGAAAGAAAGAAAGGTAGTAGGGTGTATTTGGGATTGTATTCAATAACTTCTTATTGTGAAAATGCATTAGACCATTATGAAGGTTTTCCTGAACTTTATAAAAAAAAATATATATCTCAAGTAATTCAAGATAAAAAAATAGAATTCATGGTTTATACTATGAATAAAGCTTTTAATTACTCTGTACCAACTAGAAAATATTTTAAAGCAATTAAAGAGGGATATGGGAATTGGAAATTAGATAAAAATATTTTATTTAAATCTGGATTACATAGTATAGAAAATAATACTGGTAATGGATATAAAAGTAAAAACTGGAAGGACAAGGAATTAATTAATATTAGCTGCTTGAATGACTCATAATAGATATTTTTCTTACCCAAATTGCTATATCATGAAATACTGCTCCGCCTGACGGCTCAGGTCTATCTGAACCTACTAAAGCATTAATTCCTAAATTACCAATAAAATATTCATTAGGCCATATTCCTTCAACTACAACAACTCCTTTTAGCAAGCCAGTAAATTCTGTAACATGTATCTTTACTATTCCTCTTTTATTTCCAATATTTACTAATTCATTTTCTTCAATCTTTAATTTTTTCATATCAGAAGGGTGCATTTTTAGAGTAGGTTTTTTTTCTATCTTTATAGAAGTAACAGTTTCAGTAAAAGAAGTATTTAAAAAGTTATGGGCTGGTGCTGTTATTAGTTTAAAGGGATAGTATTTTGTTTTTTTTTCTACAATAGGATAAAAGTCAGGTAGGTTAAATATTTTATTAAACTTAGAGTCATTTTTTTTCCAATTAGGAGAGAAATGAAACTTTTTATCTTTATGACCGAACCCATCTAGAAAGTGGGCTTTTCTAAAGGATGGTTGTAAGTCAATAAAATTCTCTTTTTTTAAAGTTTGTAAGTCACCTATCTTTGAAAGTTTTAAGGTTTTATCGATCATTTTTTCCTCTGACAAAGAAAAAACTTTACTATCTCCTTTCAATGCTGTTCCTAAGGTATTTATTAATCTATGGTTAGACCAGGACTCTCCAACTTCTTCTATTAATTTAGGCCCAAATGTTATATGTTGATGTCCACCAGATATATAAATATCGTTATGTTCAACAAAACTGGTTGCTGGCAAGACTAAATCAGCATATTTTGCAGTTTCTGTCATAAATTGTTCATGAACACACACAAATAAATCTTTCCTTGCAAAACCTCTTCTTACAAGTTTAGTTTCTGGTGCAACTACTAGAGGATTGGTGTTTTGTATAAAAAGCGCTTTTACAATATTTTTGTCTACCAATGTATTACTATGGTTATTTAAAATTGGACCAATTCTCGATTGATCTAATTGTCTCATATTATTATTTTTGAATTCTAAGCCTTCTATCAGTTTTTTGTTTATATTATAAATGCCTCCATTTGTATAAAATGCTCCACCCCCAAGATATTTCCATGCTCCTGTCAATGCAGGTATGCAAGTTACAGCATGCATATTAAAAGAACCATTTCTGTGTCTTGTAAAACCATAACCTAATCTGAAAAAAACTTTTCTTTTTTTTCCTATCAAATCTGATATTTGATTAATTTGTTTAATTGGTACACCAGTAATTTTAGATGCCCATTTAGGTGATTTTTTTTTTAAATGACTCTTTAATTTAAGGTAGTCTTTTGTATAGTCTTGTAAATATTTCAAATCTACTTGATTATTTTTAATTAAATTATGCATTATAGCACAAGCAAGCGCTGCATCAGTTCCTGGAATAAGTTTGATATGGAGATCTGCTATTTTTGCAGTTCTCGTTTCATAAGGATCAATTACAACGAAGCCAGCATTATTTTTTTTCCTGGCTGATTGAACATGCTTCATAAAATTAACTTGTGTGGAAGCTGGATTACCCCCCCACATAATTATTTCTTCTGAGTGTATTATTTCCCTTGGATCACTTCCCATTAAAGATCCAACTCCCGCAAGCCATCCTGCTTGTGGCAAGGTATTGCAAATAGTTGAATATTGACCAGAAAAATTGAAAAAATTCCTTAACCTATTTATACCATCTCTCTGCAGTAGACCCATAGTTCCTGCATAGTAGTAAGGCCATATGGAAGAAGAACCATATTTTTTAGAAATACTGCTAAATTTTTCAACAAGAATCTTTATTGCTTCATTCCATGATACCCTTATAAATTCGCCACTGCCTTTCTTTCCCAAACGTTTCAGTGGATATTTGAGTCTTTTTTTACTATGAGTACGTTCGGCGTATCTTGAAACTTTTGCACAAACTACACCTTTAGTGTAAGAATTATTCTTATTGCCTCTTACTGACAATAATTCTTTATTAGTATGAGTTACTTCTAGGACACAGGTACTAGGACAATCATGAGGACATGCAGAGGTAGATATATTTTTCACTTTAAATGAGAATAACTTAATTATATATAATTGTTAATGATAAAAATCATAAAATTTATAGAACTACTAATACTTGGTATTGTTTTTCCTTCTAGCATTGTTTTTTTTAACCTATCTGAATATATACTAATATTTTTATGGATTGTTTTTTTTTATGCAACTATGATTTACTTATTAGTATATAAAAAAAAAATTGAAATAAGAAAATTTCTAAAAGTAAATTTTAATAAAAATAAAGATTATTTAATATTTATTACTTTAAGATGGCTAATGGCAAGTATTTTGCTTTTTTTTATTACTCAATTTTTTTTTCCAGAAAAACTTTTTATTATTCAAAAAAACAGTGAAAACATTTTGTGGAAGATATTTTTGATTTATCCAATACTGTCTGCTTTTCCACAAGAATTTATCTTTTGTACTTTTTTTTTCTTAAGGTATTTTTCCATATTAGGTAATTATAGAAAGTTAATATTGATGAGTGCAATAATATTTTGCTTTGCTCATATATTTTCAGTAAATTTTGTAGCGCCAATATTAAGTATTTTTGGAGGTTATTTTTTTGCCAAAACTTATCAAAGAACTAATTCACTATTAATAGTTACATTAGAACATTCTTTATATGGAAATACTTTATTCTTTATTGGCATTGGTTGGTTTTTCTGGGGTGGATCTGTTGGGAGTTAATAAATAGAATTTTATAAGTAAATACAATACTATAGAATTAAAAATATGCCATAAGAAGTGAGTTCCTGTATCTAAATATGGACAAATAATCTGGTCTAGGAAACGAAAAAAAAGAGATATGCTAAATACTAACGTAGCGTAATAAAGATAAATTGAGGATTTATTATAATTTTGCTTTCTTTTAAAAAGGTAAGAAAGTAAAAAAAGATGAAAAACTATAGCTATATAGTAACTAGAGCTTCCTATTAAAAAGGTCGATAAATAGTATCCTAGATAATAACTTGATGCTATAAAGAAAACAGTTATTGTAGAAGAAATAATTTTATTAAAGCCGAACTTATTTTTGTAAATTTTATAACTGTATACGACCATAAATGAAACTATAAAAAAAACATCTAGAGAGCTATTTAGTTTTGTAGGAAATGTATGAAATGCAAAACTACTTATTCCAATAAAAAAAACAATAAGAGGTAATAGTAATTCCTTTTGCTTAAAAGAATCTTTTAAAATTAAAATTGATGCTATTAAAAAAAAAATGTTTGTAAATGAATTAAGTGGTTCTCCGTATGGACCATCTATTATTCTTTCACAATAGAAATACATTAAAAACTTTTCTCAAGCGTTAATAGTTTTTTTTTAATATTTTCTCCCATTAAAAACCCACCTAATGTTTTGTCTGTCCTAATAACTCTGTGACAAGGAATAAATAGCAAGCACTTATTTTTTGAGCAGGCATTTCCTATAGCTCTAGGGGAGGTTCCTAACTTTTTAGCTAATTCAAAATAAGATTTAGTTTTTCCATATTTAATTTTCTTTATTTCTTTCCAAACTATTTTCTGAAATTTACTTCCTTCGGGTTTTACTCTCATCGAAAAAGTTTTTTTTTTTCCGTCTAAATATTTATTTATATCATTTTTAACAAATATTAATTCTGAAGCTGAAAAAATATTTTCTTTAAGATTACAAGGGTAAGCCTTTGTAAGATAACCATTATCAATAATGATTTGAAAATTTCCTATTTTCGTTTTAATAATACAAGAGGTAATTTTATTATTTTTCATTTAAATATTTTAATATATGAGTTTCTTTCAAGCAATTAATTCTTGTTTTTCTAAATATACCATTTTTTCTGGTGTAGCAGTTCGTTCGGAATATTGGTATTGGAGATTATTTGAGTTATTATTAGCATTATTTGCTTTAAGGTTAGATAAGATTTTCTTTTCTCATCAAGAGTATGGGTCATTTTCTCTATTTCTATTCTTTTTTACTTTTTTACCTGGTTTATCAGTAAGTGTAAGGAGATTACATGATATTGGTAAGTCAGGTTGGTGGCTTTTGATTTCTTTAACTGGAATAGGTAATTTTCTTTTGCTATATTGGTTTATATTGCCTAGCAACGAAAGAAACAATGTTTTTAAATGATATATAGAAGGAGTTTAAATGCAAATTAAAGATAAAGAACTATTCAAGCAAAATGGTTTTATTAATGGAGAGTGGGTAGGATCTATTTCTCAAAAGAAATTTAATATTTCAAATCCCTCAGACTTATCGATAGTAGGAACTATGCCTGATATGAATAGAGAAGACACTATTTTAGCAATTGAAGCTGCTAATAAGTCATGGAGTAAATGGAAGAGTACGACAAGTAAGGAGCGGTCACAGATAATAAGAGATTGGCATAATTTAATTCTTGCTAATATAGATGACCTAGCTCTTATTATGACATTAGAAAATGGAAAACCAATAGCTGACTCAAAAGGTGAAATAATATATGCCTCTTGGTTTACAGAATGGTTTTCAGAGGAAGCAAAAAGAACATACGGCAAAACAATACCAACCACAATTAAAGGAAGAAGAATTTTGACAATCAAACAATCTATCGGTGTTTGTGGCATTATCACTCCTTGGAATTTTCCTGCTGCTATGATTACTAGAAAGGTAGCTCCAGCATTAGCAGCTGGTTGTCCTGTTGTAATTAAACCTGCTGGGTCCACACCATTTACAGCCACAGCTTTAGTAGAGCTTGCAAGAAGAGCAGGTGTACCAAAAGGAGTTATTAATTTAATTTCTGTCTCTGAAGAGTCTGTGTCTGAAGTTGGAAATGAATTGTGCACAAATGAACTAGTTAGAAAAATTTCATTTACTGGTTCTACAAATGTTGGAAAAAATTTAATGGCAAAAACTGCATCGACAATTAAAAAAGTATCCATGGAATTAGGAGGGCATGCGCCTTTTATTGTTTTTCAAGATGCAGACTTGGATTCTGCTGTGGAAGGAGCTATGGCAAATAAATATAGAAATAGCGGGCAAGTATGTGTTTCTGCAAACAGAATTTTTGTACATGAAAAAATCTACGATGAATTTGCTGATAAGTTCGCTAAAAAGTCGGCATTACTAAAAGTTTCTGATGGTAGAACGGAAGGAGCTCAAATAGGACCATTAATCACGAAAAAAGCATTAGAAAAAGTTCAAGACCATGTAAGTGATGCTATAGAAAAAGGTGCAAAAGTTATCACTGGAGGGGATATAGATAAGGCAGGATTACAATTCTATCAGCCAACTGTTATTAAGGATATAAATAATAAAATGAAAATCTACTATGAAGAAACTTTTGGACCAGTTGCACCTTTGGTGAAATTTACTAATGAAGAAGAGGTAATAAAAATGGCTAATGATACAAAGTATGGTTTAGCTGGATATTTTTACAGTAGAGACATAGGTAGGATATGGCGCATGGCCGAAGAGCTAGAATATGGTATGATAGGAGTTAATGCTGGGGTAATTTCTTCTGAAGTAGCTCCTTTTGGCGGTGTAAAAGAGTCAGGTGTTGGAAGAGAGGGTGCCGCAGAAGGTATAGATGAGTATCTCGAAACTAAATATATTGCAATTGACGGTGTAGACCATTAATTCTTCTATCAAAAATATTTTTTCTGTGATTTCTCTTGATAAAGAAATTGGAGGAATTTCAAAGATGATTGAATTGTCATCAACTGCTATGATAGATAATGTTAAAAAGATTTATCTTTTTTTGCCTAAAGATAGCTCAACTTATATTCATATAAAAAGCATATTTGAAGAAAATAATAAAGTAGAAGTAATAAGCATTTCTGATAAAGAAAAATTTCTTTTTAAAGTAGGTATGGTAAGTAAGGGCATAAAAGAAAAAGTCAAATTATCAAATATTATTTTTTTACACAATGCTGATTTAGGAAAGAGTTTTAAAAAAAATTTTAATAATAAACCAGTAGTCTTATTTTTTCATACAGATAAATTTAAACAGATTAAAATGATGAAATATTTTGATGTAGTATTTGCAGTTAATAAAACAACAACAAATTCTATTAATAATTATTTTGGCATAACGAAGGCTCATTATCTTCCTAACTGCATCGATAAAATAGATAAAAATTTTTTTTTAAAAAGAAAAAAAAAGGATAAGAAATTCACGATTGGTGGAATGGGACGCTTAGTAGATAAAAAAGGTTTTGAAAACTTAATTAAAGTTTGCATGAAAATACCAGATATTAAGCTTTTAATTGCAGGAGATGGCCCTTTAATGAAAAAATATATAAAGCTTGTAAAAAATCATAAAAATATAAAATTATTAGGATGGATAAAAAATAAAAATGATTTTTTTAATGAAATTGATGTTTTTTGTTCAATTTCAAAAATTGAACCTTTTGGGATTGTTATTTTAGAAGCTATGGCAAGAGGAATTCCCGTAATCTGCTCAAAATGTAATGGTCCCAAAGATATTATAAGGTCTGGATACAATGGGATGTTAATAGAAGATGATAATCTTGCAAAATTAGCTAAGGATTTGAATGAATTAAAAAAAAACAAGAACATGTTAAACAAATTTAGTAAAAATGGGTTACAAGAAGTAAAAAACAGATATACTCTTAAATCCTACAGAAGGAATTTATTAGACTTTTTAGATGGCAATAAAATAATATGTTAAAAAATTATGATTTAATTGTAATAGGTGGAGGATCTGGTGGTGTCAGAGCAGCAAGAATTTCTGCTTCTTACGGTGCTAAAGTAGCACTTTGTGAACAAGATAGAATGGGCGGGACATGTGTGATTAGAGGGTGTATACCAAAAAAACTTTTATACTATGCTGCCAATTATAAAAAATCTTTTATCAACTCTAAATACTATGGATGGCAATTGAAAGCTTATAAGAATAATTTTAAAAACTTTATTATTTCAAAAAATAAAGAATTAAAAAGATTAGAAGATATATATACAGTAAATGCAGAAAATTCAGGGGTGGACATTTTTAAAGGAAAAGCAAGTTTTTTAAATAAAAAATCTGTAGAAATAAATAATAAACAATTAGTTGGAAAAAAAATTATAGTTGCAGTTGGTGGTTACCCAAAGAAATTAGACGTACCAGGCTTTAATTACTGTTTGGACTCAGATAAAATTATGCAATTAAAAAAAATACCAAAGTCTTTATCAATAATAGGCGCCGGTTACATTGCAATAGAATTTGCTTTTATATTTTCATTGCTTGGCTCGAAAGTTAGTTTAATCTGTAGAAACAAAATTCTAAAAGGGTTTGATGCGGATTTAGTAAAACATCTATCAGATTCATTAGCTAAAAACGGAGTAAATGTATTGTATAATAAAGAAGTTGATTCTATAGAATTAAAAGAAAAATTAAAAATTATTAAGCTAAAAAATTCAAAAAAAACTTTAAAAGCAAATGAAGTTTTAGTAGCAATAGGAAGAATTCCAAACACCGAAGGTTTAAGTTTGAACAAAGCTTCAGTAAGGCAAGAAAAAGATTTTTCTATTAAAGTAAACAGTAAACTAGAGACTAATGTCAAAAATATTTTTGCCATAGGAGATGTAACTAATAGAATTAATCTAACACCAGTTGCAATTGCTGAAGGACATGCTTTAGCAGATAATATTTTTGGAAAAAAAAGAGTTAATTTAAATTTAAAAAATATAGGAACTGCAGTATTTTCATCTCCACCTATTTGTTCAATAGGTTTAACTGAACGAGAAGCAAAATTAAAGTTTAAAAAACTTCTAGTTTTTGAGAGCAGATTTAATTCTTTGAAATATTCTATTGTGAAAGAAAAAACAGCTACTTATATTAAAATAATAGTTAATAAAAGAAATAGGCTGATTATAGGAGCACATATGTTTGGAGAAGAGGCTCCTGAAATAATACAGATTTTAGGTGTTGCAATAGAAGCAAAGGCTACAATTGATGATTTTAAAAGAACTTTAGCCATTCACCCAACGGTTGCAGAAGAATTTGTAACCTTTAAGTCTGCAAGTAGAATGTATGGATAAAGAGAATTTTATGAAAAAAAAATGGAAAAGAAATTCATGGAGAAATCTTCCTATTAAGCAGCAGCCAAAATATCCAGATGTTAAATTAGTGGATAAGGTAGAAAAAGAATTAAGAGATTTACCTCCTTTAGTATTTGCCGGTGAAGTAAGAAATCTTAATAAAAAATTAGCTAAAGTATCTAGAGGGGAGGCTTTTATATTACAAGGAGGAGATTGTGCAGAAAGTTTTTCGGATTTTAGTGCTAATAACCTAAGGGACTCATTTAAAGTAATTTTACAGATGTCAGCTGTATTAACCTATGCTACTTCTCTTCCAGTAGTAAAAATTGGCAGAATGGCGGGACAATTTGCAAAGCCGAGATCTGAAGACATGGAAAAAAAAGACAATCTAGAACTACCATCTTATAGAGGCGATATAATAAATGGTATTGATTTTGAAGAAAAATCACGATTACCCAATCCCAAAAGAATGCTAGAAGCATATTCTCAGTCTGCATATACTTTAAATTTGTTAAGAGCTTTCGCAACAGGAGGTTTTGCAGATTTGGAGAAAATTCATAAGTGGAATCTTGATTTCGTAAAAAAAGGTACAAAAGATAAGTATCTTGAACTTGTTAATTCTATAACAGACGCACTAAACTTTATGAAAGCTTGTGGCTTTAGTAAAGACAACTTACCTGAGTTCAGCCAGGTAGACTTTTATACTAGTCATGAAGCTCTTCTATTAAATTACGAAGAGTGTTTAACCAGAATAGACTCCACTAACGGAGGTTGGTATGACTGTTCCGCTCATATGCTTTGGATAGGAGAAAGAACAAGAAATTTAGATGAGGCACATATTGAATTTATGCGTGGCATAGAGAATCCAATTGGAGTAAAGATTGGTCCAAGTGTTAATGAAGAATATTTATTAGAACTTATTAATATTTTAAACCCTTCAAATAATCCTGGAAGAATAACCTTAATTACAAGAATGGGAGCAGAAAACCTTTACAAAAAATTACCTCGTTTAATAAATAAAATAAAAAAATCTAAGAGGAGTGTTATATGGTCTTGTGATCCGATGCATGCCAATACTTTTAAGTCAAATACAGGCTATAAAACAAGGTCATTTGATAAAATTTTAGAGGAAATTGAAGCTTTTTTTAAGGTCCATAAAGATGAAGGAAGCTATCCAGGAGGCATTCATTTAGAATTAACTGGCTTAGATGTAACAGAATGTATAGGTGGTTCTCAAAAGATCAAAGAAGAAGATTTATCTAATAGATATCACACACACTGTGACCCAAGACTAAATGCTAGTCAAGGATTGGACCTCGCATTTAAATTGTCTCAGTTTTTAAAAATAGATTAATAGGGGTAAGTTTGTCTAAAAAGACAATAGATGATTTTATAAATTTAAATACAGATCTTTATTTTAGGAAAACTAGAAAAATTGTAGAGTTTAATAAAGATATAAAAGTCACATATGCAATTTTTATGAGAAGACCTGTTCTTTTCTGTCCAAGATTAGCTATAAATTGGCTAAAGAAAGTTGAAAAAATAAGAAAAACAAAATTTTATATCAGGTTATTTCATAAAGAAGGTTCTTGGGTAGGAGCAGGGGAACCCCTTATGTATATTACGGGAAAATTTTCTAAACTTGTAGAGTTGGAAACAATTTATCTTCAATTAATAGGACCTGCTTCAGTGGCTGCATACAATGCTTTTACAATGTGCAGTGAAATGCCAGAAACTAAGTTTTTAGCCATGGATGCAAGGCATTGCGCAGGCGCTCAAATGCATGAGCTAATGGCATATGGAGCCAGTATAGGTTCAAAAAAAGCAATAAAAGAAAAAAAAGCAAAGGGTTTTATTGGCACTTCATGTAAATCAACAGCCCATTTCTTCAATAAAAAAGATGGATTAGGAACAATGCCGCACTCACTAATAGGTTATGCAGGATCAACATTAAAGGCAGCTGAATTATATAGAAAGTGTAATCCAAAAGAAAATTTAACAATTTTAGTTGATTATTTCGGAAAAGAAATTTCGGATGCCCTAGATGTTTGTAAAAAATTTAGTACACTTGCAAACAAAGGGCAACTATCTATAAGATTAGACACACATGGCGGAAGATATATCGAAGGATTAAATCTTGAAAAATCCTATGAGATACTTGAAAAACATAATCCAAAATCAATTCGAAGTTATAGAAATGAACAAGAGTTAAAATGGCTAGTAGGAGCAGGAGTAAGTGCAGCAGCTGTAATACATTTAAGAAATATGCTAAATGAAAATGGATGGAGAAAGGTAAACATAATTGCTTCATCTGGTTTTACAGCTTTAAAGTGTAAGTTATTTGGAAATATAAAAGTACCAGTTGATATTATAGGAACAGGCTCTTATATACCTGATGATTGGACAGAAACTTATGCTACAGCAGATGTAATTAGATACGGTAATACTGATTTAGTAAAAAAAGGAAGAGAATTCTTGTTAAAAGGAATAAAATAAGATGAAGGATTACAAAATTGTTTTAGCTCAAATCAATCCAACAGTAGGTGATATTAGAAATAACTTTAAAAAAATATTAAAAACTACTGAAAAATTCAACAAAAAAGCCGATCTTATTATTTTTCCTGAGCTATCTTTGTCGGGTTATCCACCGGAAGATTTAATATTTAGAGCAAGTTTCATACATGAAATTAATGACTACATCGATAAGATTAAAGTTCGATGTAGAGATTTAGAGATTGCAGTTATAGTTGGAGCTCCACTCAAATACAAAAATGAAGTGAGAAATGCAGCCGTCTTTTTTTATAAAAGAAAAAAACAAATTATTTATAAAAATAATTTACCTAACTATGGAGTATTTGATGAAAAAAGAGTCTTTGTATCAGGAAAAAAATACGACTGTATCAAACACAAAAATCATAAATTAGGATTGTTAATTTGTGAAGACATGTGGACGAAAGAACTACCTAAACATTTAATGAAACAAGGAGCAGATATTTTCTTAAGCATTAATGCTTCACCTTATGATTTTGAGAAAGATGCACAAAGAAAAGAAGCAGCAAGAAAGATAACAAAAATGTCTGGTATCTCATTAGCCTATATCAATCAAATAGGAGGTCAAGATGAGTTAGTTTTTGACGGAGGCTCTTTTTTAATTGGTCCCAAAGGTAATGTTCTAAAGCAACTGAACTATTGGAGTGAAGATATTAAAATCATAAATTTAAATTATAAAAAAGAAAATCCAAATATTCAATGTAGCCCGGAATTATCAGAAATGGAAAATATCTGGAATGCATTGGTTATAGGCTTAAGGGACTATGTTAGGAAAAACTCTTTTACAAAGGTTATTTTAGGGCTATCTGGAGGCATAGACTCTGCATTAAGTGCAACAATAGCTGTTGATGCATTAGGCCATGATAGGGTAATAGGATTATTAATGCCTTCAATGTATTCATCAAAAAGCAGTCTTCAAGATGCCAAGCAACTAGCAAAAGTTTTGAATATTAAAACTCAAATCATTCAAATAAAAGAAATACACAAAACATATATTGATATACTTAAAAAAAAATTTAAGAGCAAAATGAGAAATATTACGAATGAGAATCTACAATCAAGAATAAGAGGCATACTACTTATGGCTTACTCTAATAATTTTTCTTATTTATTGATAAGTACTGGAAACAAAAGCGAAATGTCAGTTGGATATTCAACCATCTATGGTGATATGAACGGAGGATTTAATGTTTTAAAAGATATTTACAAAACCCAAGTCTATAGTTTATCAAAATGGAGAAATTCCCAAAGTAATCACAATTTTTTGGGACCTGACGGTACTACTATTCCTATAAACTCTATTACTAAAGAACCCACAGCAGAACTTAATTTTAATCAGAAGGATACCGATAGTTTGCCTCCTTATGATATTCTTGATAAAATACTTTTTTATTTAATTGAAAAAGAATATTCCATAGATGACCTTATAAAAAAAGGCTTTAAAAAGAAATTGGTAGTAAAAATTAGAAATTTACTTATTAAGTCTGAATATAAAAGAAGACAGTCTCCTCCTGGTGTAAAATTGTCTATAAAATCCTTTGGAAAAGAGAGAAGATACCCAATTACAAATTTATTTGATCAATAAATTAGATGGCAGGAACAAATAAAAAAAGGCGTATACTTTTTTTTGACCCAATTATTATCTTAAAAAACCCTCAATTACCTGAAAATATAGGAATGGTTGCTAGAACAATGGTGAATTTTGGATTCAAGCATCTCAGAATAGTCAATCCTAAGGTTGAATGGCCAAATAGTAAGTCTATCGCATCTTCAGCAGGAGCTTTTGATTTGATAAGAAAATATACAAAAGTTTATCATAATCTTAAAGATGCTTTACAGGGTATTAATCTTTTGTGTGCTGCTACTGTTAGAGAAAGAGATTTAGAGAAAAAAATATTTGAGCCAAGAAAACTAATTAGATCTATTCAGATGAAATATGAAGACAAAAATATAGGCTTTTTATTTGGTGCTGAAAAATCAGGATTATCAAATAATGATTTATCCCAAGCCAATTTAATTGTAAGAATTCCTACGAATGAAGGTTTTGGTTCTCTCAACCTAGCCATGGCTGTGAATATTTTATGTTATGAATGGTTTCTATTAAATAATAAAAAAGATAAACTTCTTTATAAAAGTAGAAAACTTGAGTATGCGAATAAAGATAAAGTAAATCATTTTAGCACTAGCTTAATAAAGCTCCTATATGATATAGGTTTTTACAAGAATTTAGAAAAAAACAATAAATTAAGCATTAACTTAAAAAATTTTATTGCAAATGCTAATTTATCTGAAAAAGATTTGAAAATTTTATTTAGTATATTAAGAGCTTTAATTAAATACAAAAATAAATAATTGACATATTAATAAAGACAAGTAACATTTCAGAATTAATATTATGAGCAAGAGAACAGAACCAAAAAGTAAAATAGATAGAAGACTAGGTTGTAATCTATGGGGAGAGCCAAAATCTCCTTTTAATAGGAGAGAATATGGACCTGGACAACATGGATCAAAAAGAAAGAAGATGTCCGATTATGGTATCCAATTATTTGCAAAACAGAAACTAAAAGGTTATTACGGAAACATCTCAGAAAAACAATTTAGAAAATATTACCAAAAGGCACTAAAAATGAAAGGTGATACTAGTGAGCATTTAGTTTCTCTCCTTGAAACTCGTCTAGATGCAATTATTTACAGAATGAATATAGCCCCTACTGTATTTGCTGCAAGGCAGTTGATAAATCATGGACATATAGAAGTAAATGACAAAAGGGTCACAATACCTTCTTTTAGTGTTTCTACAAAAGATATAATATGTGTTAGAAAAAAATCCTTACAACACCCTGTAGTTTTGGAAACCACAGACAAAGCACCAAGAGATATTCCAGATTATTTAGAATTTGATAAAAATAAAATAGTAGGAAGACTCATAAGATTACCAAAGTTAAGCGATATTCCTTATCCTGTTCAGATGGAGCCCAACCTGGTTGTGGAATTCTATTCAAGATAGATTTATTATATTTCAACTTTTATAGAGTTGTCTTCGAAATGCTTCTTAAGTTCTCCTTTTTCAAACATTTCTCGAATTATATCACAACCTCCTACAAACTCACCTTTGACATATAGTTGAGGAATTGTAGGCCAATTACTAAAAGCTTTTATTCCTTCCCTCAAACTTTCATTTTGCAAGACGTCATAAGATTTAAAAGCAATTCCAAGATGCTTTAAAATTTGAACTACTGTAGAGGAAAATCCGCACTGAGGAAATGTCGGGTCGCCTTTCATATATAGCACTACATCATCAGATTTATTATTAATTTCTATTTGTTTTGAAATGTTGTCCATTTTAATCTCCTAATAATTATTCTTTTGGTATTTCAGTAGTCAGAGAGAGGGCATGCAATACACCTCCCATTCTACCTTCAAGTGCATCATATACCATTTTATGTTGTTGAACCTTGCTTTTGTCTTTAAATAGTTTAGAAGCTACTTTAGCTGCATAATGATTATCATCTCCTGCCAAATCTGTAATTTCAACCTTAGCATCAGGTATATTTGCCTTAATTAATTCTTCTATTTCATTTTTTTTCATTCCCATTGTTAAACCAAATCTTTATGCCATGATTTTATAAATTTTTTTATTTTATATATAGATATTAAACTTTTATCGGGAAAATTCAATATACTCTTTTTTTCTACAACTCTACCAATTTCGAGGAATTCTATGTTTTTAGATCTTAGTAATTTCTCAATTTTTAGTGAATTCTTTTCTGAAGATGTAATTATATATCTTGATTGGTCTTCACCAAATAGAAAGGAATGGTTTTTTAATGATTTCTTCAATTCTATTTGTTCCTTTGAATATAAGCACATTTCAACAATAGCCATAACTATTCCACCATCAGAAACATCATGACAAGAGGATATTAAATTCTTAGCTATTAAAAGCCTAATTGAATTTGCATTTTTAATTTCTTGTTCAAGATTAACCGATGGGGGGCAAGACTTTCTTTTTATTTTTTCATAATTATAAAATAATCTTTCATAAGAAGAACATGAAAGATGTCCTTTTGTATTTCCAATAACATAAACTTTGTCATTTTTAGAAAAGCAATTTGTTGAGGTGGATTTTCTGAAATCTTTTAAATGACCAATTATACCAATTTGTGGCGTAGGAGGTATATTTACGTCATTTGTTTCATTATAAAACGAAACATTTCCAGAAACTACAGGCAATTTTAGTTTAAGGGCTGCTTCACGCATGCCTTTAATGGTCGATACAAACTGTCCCATAATAGCTTTTTCTTCAGGATTTCCAAAATTTAAGCAATTAGTTATTGCTAGTGGAGTCGCTCCTACGGAGCTGATGTTTCTATAGCTTTCTGATATTGCTTGTATAGCACCTAAATAAGGGTCTGACTCACAGTAATAAATATTACAATCTGTAGTAACTGCAATAGCTTGATATCCAATATTTGTTTTGATTATACTAGCATTTTGACCCATTCTATTAATTACATTTCTCGTAATCATATGATCGTATTGTTGCCAGATAAATTCTTTGGAACCAAAATCAACTGTTTTAAGTAATTTTTCTACAACAGAAGCTATAGTTATTTTGGGATATTTTCTTTTTTCATTTTTATTACTGTAATATGTAAAATTTCTTTTATAATATTTTGTTGCCACTAATGATGTTAAAGGAATATCTGCCACTTTTTCTTTTTTGCTGTAAATGATAATATTCTCCTTATCGATAATTTTTCCTATAATAGAAAAGTCAAGAGACCATTTTTTAAAAATATTTTTTGCAATTTTTAATTTAGCAGGAGCTAATATCAAAAGCATTCTTTCTTGACTTTCAGACAACATTATGTCTTCAGGTGCCATATTAGCATTCCTTAATGGTATTTTGTCTAAGTTAATTTTTATTCCTTTTTTATTTGATGCAGCTATTTCAACTGTTGATGAAGTTAATCCTGCAGCCCCCATATCTTGTATGCCTATTATTGCATTCTTTTTCATTAATTCCAAACAGGCCTCCATTAAAAGCTTTTCTGCAAAAGGGTCTCCTACTTGAACAGTAGGTCTCAAAATTTCAGTTTCTTTATTGAATGATCCTGAGGACATACTAGCTCCATGTATACCATCCTTTCCTGTCTTGGAGCCTACATAGACAACAAGATTATCAGTATTACCGGCTTTAGCATAAAAAATCCTATCTCTTTTTGCTATTCCTACTGTCATTGCATTTACTAGAATATTATTATTATATCTTTTATCAAATGTACATTCTCCACCAACAGTAGGTATGCCAGTGCAATTTCCGTAATCACCGATACCAGAAACAACACCATTAAATAGGTACTTAGTTTTTTTATTTTTCAACGCACCAAATCTCAAGCAATTAAGATTCGCAATAGGTCTCGCTCCCATAGTAAATATATCTCTCATAATTCCACCTACTCCTGTTGCTGCACCTTGATAAGGTTCTATGTATGAGGGATGATTATGACTTTCTATTTTGAATACTATTGCATTGTTCATGCCTATATCAATAACTCCGGCATTCTCTCCAGGCCCTTGTATAACACATTCTCCTTCTGTAGGAAGTTTTTTTAACCAAAACTTTGATGACTTATATGAACAGTGCTCACTCCACATTGCAGAAAATATAGATAATTCTGTGATTGAGGGCGTTCTATTTAATATAATCTTAATTTCTTCATATTCTTCTGGCTTCAAACCTAAACGCTTTATTATATTTTTGGTTATACTAACACTCATGATAACAATGATTTTATTATTTTTTGCATATGCAAGTCCTTATTAATATTATTATAATATCTTTCTGGATGGGGCATCATTCCAAAAATGTTACCTTCTTTATTTATAAGACCCGCAATATTATGAATAGAACCATTTGGATTAGTTGTATCATCACAAACCCCTAGCATGGAGCAATAGCGCATTATTATTTGGTTATTATCTATAAGGGACGATAGGTCCTTATCTCTTATTCTAAAGTTTCCCATTTTATGTGCAATAGGTAATTCTATAATTTCGTTTTTTTTATAAAATTTAGAAAATAAACTATCATTGTTTGAAATCTGTAAGAATACATTTCTACATATGAATTTTAAACTATTATTTAGAACTAGAGTGCCAGGAAGTAAATTTGCTTCTGTTAATATTTGAAAACCATTGCATATTCCAAAGATTGGTATTCCTTTTTTTGATATAGAGATAATTTTCTTCATAATAGAGCTTTTAGATGCAATAGCTCCACTTCTTAAATAATCTCCATATGAGAAACCTCCTGGAATAATAACCAAATCAGTATCTAATGAAAATTCATCAAGATACCAGACCATTTTGGGTGTAATTTTCATACAAGAAATTAGACTGTTTTTAATATCTTGATCACAATTAGAACCTGGAAAAACTATAATGCTGATTTTCATATTTTCTTTACTGACGCTATTTCATAGTTTTCTATAATCTTATTTACTAATAATTTATCAGCTAGTTCACTGGCTAATTTTTTTGCTTTATCCAAATTGTTAGCATTTCTAATTACTATCTCGAAGAATTTTCCTTGATTAATCTCCGATATATTTTTTAATCCCATGCTATAAGCTGCCTTTTGAATAGCCTTTCCTTGTGGGTCTAATACATCATTTTTTAATTTTACGCATATTTCTATTTTATAATTCATAATATTTCTTTTTAATTCTATCAAAAACTATATTATAGGCATCTAATAAATTTCCTTTACTCTCTCTAAATATATCTTTATCTAAGCTTTTATTGGTCTTTTTATCCCATAATCTACAACTATCAGGACTAATTTCATCAGCAAGAATAATTTTTTTCTTATATTTTCCAAATTCAACTTTAAAATCGACTAAATCTATTCTTATGTTTTTAAAGTATTTGATCAAAAGAAGGTTTGTCTTTCTTGCTATTTCTATAATTTTTTTAAGTTCTTTATGCGTACATAAATTTAAATATAAGATGTGTTGCTCACTTAACATAGGATCATTTAAATCGTCAGATTTTAAATAAAATTCTATTAATGGAGGTGAAATTTTTTTTCCATTTTTAATTCCCAGATTTTTACAAATGCTTCCAGCAGCTATATTCCTTACAACCACTTCTATAGGGATAATGCTGACCTTTTTTATTAATTGTTCTCTTTCGCTTAATCTCTTTATAAAATGATTTTCTATTTTGTTAATTTTCAAAAATGAAAAAATATTAGCTGATATAAAGTTATTAATGACACCTTTATTGGAAAACTTTTTCTTTTTTTTATTGTTATATGCAGTGGTGTCGTCCTTAAAATATTGTACTAAAGTTTCTCTATTTGGTGTTGAATATATTTTTTTTGCTTTACCTTCTAAAATTAACTTCATTATTTTACCTTTGAAATGGTGACAAAAATAAAAATCTTTTACTTCTATCTAGTCTATCAGAGTATAACCAGAAAGCCTTTTTGTTTTTATTATATGTTTTTGGCATACCAATAATAGAAGAACAAACTGTACCATAGTTTTTTTTCAGATCATCAATATATACTTCTGTGTTTTTAAAGTTTTTATATCTTATTTTCATTTTAAGCATATTTTTCCAATCTTTAAAATTATTTTTCTCCGGGTTAGGTATTTCAAGACTTTTAAAAATTTTACTATATATCTTTTGCTTATTAGAAGAAGAATCATTTAGATCATGTTTATCAATCATGGAATGACCATAAGGTATGGGCTTAATAAGTTTTTTTTCATTATGATACTTTATCCAATAAGCACTGGTATTATCTCCTATGAATAAATTAAAATTATTATAAAAGTTTTCTAATTTTTTAAAAATCACATAGCTTGCTTCTTTTGCAGTTGAGTATTTTAAAGCTTCTATTACTAAATTTCCTCTACTAACTATTCCAGGATTCTTTGTAATTAAACCTTCTCTGTTTAAAATTGCTACACATAATCCATTTTTATTAATTCCAAGCCAAGAACCTCCTTTAAGTAGGTCTTTACCTGCAAAAATATTAGGAAAACCTTTCCAGTGGAAACTGGGAGCATAGAATTTTCTATTAAGTTGCTCGTCTCTATTTGTAGCAATTAATAATGGCCAATCTGATAATTTGTTTCTATATATGAATAATGTACACATTTAAAAAAAACATTAAAAGAAAATATAGTATCATTTGAAAATTTTCTTAAAAGTGTAGTTTATATGTTTTGTGTAACTACTGTTATCAAACATTTTTTCTAGTTCTTTTTTTTTAATTACTTTCTTAACAAACTTATTTGCATATAGATTTTCTAAGAAAGTCTTTCCTCTTTGTTTTCCTATACTTTCCCAAGTCTTCATAGCAGATGCTTGAACTAACTGGTAAGACTCTTCTCTAATTAAACCTTTAGTAATTAAAAATAACATTATTTTTTGACTAAAATGAAGACCTTTAAGTCTATTTAGATTATTGGTTACATTTTCTGGATATACTATTAGATTTTTTACAACATCATTCAATCTTTTTAAGGCAAAATCCATTGCTATTGTAGCATCTGGACCTATTATTCTTTCAACAGAGGAATGAGAAATATCTCTTTCATGCCATAATACTATATTTTCTAAACTAGAACCGCAAATACTTCTAAGATATCTACTTAACCCTGACAAGTTTTCAGAAAGTACAGGATTTCTCTTATGAGGCATCGCTGAACTTCCTTTTTGGCCTTTTTCGAAATATTCTTCCACCTCTAAAACTTCTGTTCTCTGCAAATGCCTTATTTCAGTAGCTAATCTGTCTACAGAGGAAGCAAGTATCGATAAATTAGTAAAGAAAACTGCGTGTCTGTCTCTGGGAATAACTTGTGTAGAAATTAATTCTGATTTCAAACCTAGTTTCTTTGCAACATATTCTTCAACTTTAGGAGAAATATTCGAATAGGTACCTACAGGACCAGACATTTTACAAACAGATATTTCTTTTTTAGCAATTTCTGTCCTTTTTAGTGCCCTCTCAAATTCGGCATAAGCATAAGCAAATTTTAATCCTATTGTTGTTGGTTCTGCATGAATTCCGTGACTTCTTCCAATTGTTAACAACTTTTTATGTTGTAATGCTCTTATCTTTAGGTTTTTAAGAAGAGTTTTTAGTCTTTTAATAATTAAATTTGATGCTGCTACTAATTGTAAGGAATAACAGGTATCTAGAACGTCAGAAGATGTTAGTCCTTGATGGATATATTTAGACTCTTCGCCAACAAATTCAGCAACATTTGTAAGAAATGCAATAACATCGTGTTTAGTTTCCTTTTCAATATCTAAAATTCTATTTTCATTAAAATTGGCCCTTTTTTTTATCACTTTAGTAGTATTAATTGGAATATTACCCAATTTTTCCTGTATTTCACAAGCAAGTATTTCTATCCTAAGCCAAATCCTATACTTATTATTTGTACTCCATATCTTAGTCATTTCAGAAGTTGAATATCTTGGTATCATAATTTTTTATTTTAAGGTGATTTCAGCTCTTCTATTTTTTTTCTCTTTCACATTGTCCTTAGTTAAGAATAAAGGTTTCTTTTCGCCAAAAGCTTCTATAGTTATTCTATTAGAAACATTATTCTTTTCTAAAAGATTTTTAATAAAATTTGCTCTTTTATTTGACAATGTTAAATTATATTTTTCAGAACCTTTTGTATCTGTATGTCCTTCAATATATAAGCCAAGGTCTTTATTTGAAGAAGCATTCTCTATAATATTATCTAGTTTAGAGGTTTCTAGTTCATCTAAAATATGACTGTCAAAGCTGAAGAAAACTCTAACATGAAATACTTTATTAACTTCTTTTTCATTATTATTTTTAGATGTTGAACTGCTTTTAGACTGAATGGACGAATCCTTTTGTGAGACTACGTTTGTTGTTTCTTGTCTTGCAACTACAATTTTATCATAGTTGGTATAAAATTTACTCCTACAGTTTTCTATATCATCAAATTGCCAATTTTCTTCTAATTGTTCTACCCAACAATCATAACCCGTTAACATTTTAGCAAATTGTTTTGGTTTTATCATATGGTCTTTTCTGTCTAATAAAGCATTTATTAAATTATAGTTTTCTTTTAGTTCATCTAACTTATCTTTGGGGATATTCCATTGTTCAGGATTTTCAGGAAAAACTTTCTTTTCTTTTAGTGCAAGAAGGGCTTTGTAAGCAAAATAATTTGCGTCTAACTCATCATGCATGTCGTAAAGTTCAAATTTAGCAAAGTCTTTATATGCTTTACTAACTAGTGTAAAAACATTTTCACTTTTAAAGTCACTATTTTCTAACTCTTTAATTTTATAGTGCGCACATGAGTTGATTATTAACAAAAAAAAAGCTAGAAATATTAAGTTAAATAATGTGTTTAGATATTTTGATAACATATTATTCATTATAGCGTAAATAATTAAATAAGCACTTTAAATTTTTATTTCTAATTGAGATATTTAATAATTGTTTCCAATGTTTTGATCCAGGATGATTATTAAAGATATAGTATAAATGAGTTAATGCTTTAAAATTAAATCTTTGCTTTTTAAAATGTAATTCTAATATACTTAAATATTTTTCAATAATTCTTTTCTTCATTTCAAAACTAAGATTTTTGTCTTGATTGAATATCCAAGGATTTTTATAAGCCTCACGTCCAATCATAATTCCGTCGACTTTTTTAAGTACTTCATCGTAGTCTGTAGTATTTAAAAATCCTCCGTTAATGATAATAATATTTTTATTAAATTTATCTTTAAGTCTAAATACTCTTTCGTAATCTAATTTCGGAATAATAAGATTTTTTTTAGTGGATATTTTATTTAGAATAGCTTTTCTGGCGTGAATTATATACTTACTTACTTTAGCTTGATTAACTGTATCAATAAAAACATCTAAAATTTCATCTGTTCCTTCGTCCTCAATGCCTATTCTTGTTTTAATGCTAACTTTACAAGATACTTTTTTCTTAATTGCTGCAACACATTCACTCACTAATTTAGGATTTTTTAAAAGAGAAATACCAAATTTTCCAGAGACAACTCTTGAACTTGGACATCCACAGTTTAAATTTATTTCTTCAAACCCTATATCTTCTGCGTAGGTTGCAGCCTTAGCTAAAACTTTTGGATTATTTCCTGCAATTTGTAAGGTAATGTTAGATATATTTTTTAAATTTTTGTAGTTATCTAAAGAATTTTTTCTAGAAATACTTTCTGCATGAATCATTTCTGTATAAACTTTTATATTATTATTAATTAAATTAGAAAGAATACAAAAAAATGAATCTGTCTTACCCATCATAGGGGCAATAGAGAATTGTCTATTTTTAATGTTATTAGTTAGCATATAGCTTTTTATTATTATTTTAGTGCAAATTAGTAAAAATTTCATTACCTTAAATTTATATTATGTTTAGTAGTTTACCTTTTATTATTCTAGATAGTCTCGTTTATGCTTCATGGCTATTTCTTGTAGCCTCCGGGCTAACACTAATTTATGGTGTAATGAAGGTTCTAAATGTTGCACATGGAAGTTTGTATGCCTTTGGTGCCTATACTAACGCTTGGTTAATTGGATGGTACGTGAATAACATTACAGATAACCAATACCTAACATTATTATTTATTCCTATATCTGCTCTATTAATAGGCATAATCCTAAGCCTATTCATTGAAAGAATTTTTTTAACAAAAATTTATCATAGAGATGAAATAGTAATAGTCCTTGTTACTTACGGTCTTTTTTTAATATTTGAAGATTTAATGAAAATTTTTTTTGGAACAAGTTCATATCTTCCTTATCAGCCAAGAATGTTGCTTGGAAATATAAATATTCTAGGCCTACCATATGTTCTATATGATTTAGCAATTATATTTTTAGCTTTAATCATTTGGGGAGGGTTTAATTACGTGATAAAGAAAACAAAGGCTGGAAAGATACTTTTAACTGTAATCTTTGATAAAGAAATTTCCTCAATACTGGGTATAAATGTTAATAAAGTATTTATTCTGACTTTTTTAATTGGTTGTATATTAGGATGTTTAGGAGGTGCTATCTCTGCTCCAATGATTTCAGTAGTGCCAGGTATAGGAGTAGAAGTAATTGTGTTAGCATTTGCAGTTGTTGTAACAGGTGGTCTAGGTAGTATTACAGGCGCAGCAGTCGGGGCTTTGATAATAGGATTTTGTCGTACTTTAGCAATTTTTTATTTTCCACAATTTGAATTATTTATTGTTTTTTTTGTAATGGCTATAATTCTATCATTTAAATCTGAAGGACTTTTTGGAACAAAAGAGATTAGGAAAATTTGATGTTTAAAAAAGCTATAGACCTCAATATTTTTATTTTAATATTTTTTTTATTATTTTTTTTAATTAGCTGGTTTTTTTTTCCTGCTTGGAGTCTAAATACTATATGCCTTTCTTTTAGCAATGGTCTTGTAGTTCTGGGGTTATTAATGTTAATGAGAACTGGTTTAATATCTTTTGGACTCGGAATGTATTATTGCCTGGGAGGATACTCTGTAGCTATGTGTTATAATTTTTTAGGCATTACTGAGGCGGTTTTTCTTGTACTAATATCTATAATAGTATCTTTTTTTGTATCACTAATTTTAGGTTTTTTTGTACGAAAATTTAGAGGTATTTTTTTTGCTATGCTTAATCTTGCTCTTTCAATGATATTATTTGGTATTATAGTAAAAAGTATTTCTTTAGGATCAACAGATGGGTTTGGAATAAAGGATATTTCCTATTTAGGTTTATACAATAAAGAATCTACTAGACTTAATTTATTATCTTATTTTTTTATTCTAGTAACTAGTGGTATATCAATGTTTTGTGTTATGAAGTATTTAAATTCTCCTGCTGGAAAAATGCTAGATGCTATTAAAGAGAATGAAATAAGGTCATCTTATTTAGGGATAAATGTTAATATACATATTCATAAGATTTATATTATTTCAGGAGTTCTTGCCTCTTTAGGAGGTGCTCTGATGGTTTTATTGATAGGACACATTACTCCAGAAGATACAGCTTATTGGACTAAATCTGGAGAATTTGTTTTTGTTGCAATATTATCTGGAACTGCAAACGTATTTGCACCTATAGTAGGCTCTCTTTTTTTTGAGTTTATAAGAAGTTTTGCCCTTTATTATTTTCCAAATACTTGGCAATTGATAATTGGTATTATTCTAATTATTGCTATAGTTTATTTGCCTAATGGCATTGGTTCATTATTTAAAAGAAAAACTAGATAGATGCTATTAAAAGTCAAAAATTTATATAAAAAATTTGGTTCAGTTGTTGCTGCCAATAATATTAATTTTAGCATGCAAAATAATGAAACAATAGGTGTAATAGGTTCTAATGGGGCAGGAAAGACTACATTCTGTAATATGATAACTGGATATACTAAAGCTGATGAAGGAGAAATTTTTCTAAAAGAGTCAAACATAACTAAAAAAAGTGTTCAAGATATAAAAAAAATAGGTATACATAGATCTTTCCAAATACCACAGATTTTTGAAAACCTGAGTGTATTGGAAAATATAATAGTTGCACATCTTGTTGCAAAAAATAAACAAAATACAATTAGTGAAAAGGCAGTTAATAAAGAAAATGTTCTTCTATCTGAAGATATGCTAGAAAAATTTAATCTTATATCTAGCAAGGATGTGATAGCAAACACCTTACCTCAAGGTGTAAGAAAAGTTTTAGACATTTTAATAGCTATTCAAGGCAATCCTCTAATTTTATTACTTGACGAGCCTACTTCTGGAGTAAGTTCAGATGAAAAGAATAAATTAATGCAAAGTATTATCTCCTCCTTAGAGGCTTTGAATATTTCTGTAATGTTTGTTGAGCACGATATGGAGATTGTAGAAAAATTTTCAAGGAGAGTTATAGCTTTTTACAATGGTGAAATCATTGCAGATGGAAATCCTCAAGAAGTTTTGTCAAAGAAAGATGTTAAAAAATATATAGTAGGATAGAAATGCTTGAAATTAAAAATTTACATGTTGATATTCAAAATATAAACATATTATCTGATTTAAATCTAAAGGTAAAAAAATTTTCAAGTATCATAGGTAGAAATGGTGCTGGTAAAACAACACTTATGAGATCTATTATAGGAGTATTAAAAATAAGAAAAGGAAGTATTATTTTTGAAGATAAAAATCTTACAAATACAAATTCACATTTAATGAGTAAATTAGGTATAGGATATATGCCCGAGGATAGGAGACTAGTTCCAGAACTCAATGTTAGAGAAAATATATTAACACCGGTATGGCTGCTAAAAAATAAAACTTCTGAAAAACAAGAATTAGATAGAGTACTTGAGTTTATACCAGAAATTAAAAATTTCCTTGATAGAAGTTCCTTCCAATTATCTGGAGGGCAACAAAAACTTGTTTCTTTGGCAAGAGCTATGATAGTAGGAAAAAAACTTTTACTATTAGACGAGCCATTTGAGGGAGTAGCTCCTGCCTTAGCAGATAGGCTGGTAGAATTAATAAAAAGTTTGAGTAAGTTGGATTTGATTGCTTTAATAACTGAGTCAGATGAAACTTATTCAAAAAAGATTAATTCAGAAATAATTCGGATAGAAAGAGGAAAAATACTATAGTTTAAAAGTTTCCTTTTTTAACAAGCTGTGCTGCATCAATAGCAAAATAAGTTAATATTGCATCAGCTCCCGCTCTTCTGAAGCAACTAAGAGCTTCAAGAATAATATCTTCCTTTTTAAATGTACCGGCAATAATACTGTTTTGTATCATAGCGTATTCACCAGAGACCTGATAGCTAAAGGTGGGATAGTTAAAAGTCTTTTTTACATAATGTAAGACATCCAAATAAGGTAGTCCTGGCTTTATTAAAATAATGTCAGCTCCTTCTTTTATATCCATTGAAACCTCACGAAGTGCTTCTTCTAAATTTCCGTATTGCATTTGGTAAGATCGCTTTTTGTCTTTTCCTAAATTTCTTGATGCTGATATAGCATTTCTAAAAGGCTCATATAAGCTCGATGAGAATTTAGCAGCATAAGACATAATTATTGTATCTGAAAAACCTTGTTCTTCTAAATATTTTCTAATACTTAGTATGCGTCCATCCATCATATCAGATGGGGCAATAATATCACAACCCGCCTGGACATTGACCAGGGCTTGTTTACACAATAATTCTATAGTTTTGTCATTGTGTACCTTTTTATTTACTACAATGCCATCATGTCCACTTATAGTGTAAGGATCTAATGCTACGTCACAAATAATACCTATATCAGGAATTTGTGATTTTATTTTTCTTACAGCGTTACATACTAAATTTTCATTATTTAACGCTTCTTTTCCAAGAATATCTTTTTTATTTTTTTGTATTTCAGGAAACAAGGCAATAGCTTTTATACCTAACTCTTTTGCTTTATTAACAACTTCTAGAGCATGATTTACAGTGTATTTTTTTATGCCTGACATCCCAATTATGTCAGTACTTTTTTTTTCTTCTGTAATAAATATTGGTAATATAAGATTTTTTGGTTCTAGATTAGTTTCACATACCAGAGAGCGAACCCATTTTTCTTTTCTTAGTCGTCTTGCTCTAAATAAAGGATAATTTGATAAAAAATTATTCATAGGTTATAAAGTTATACATATATTATTAAAATAATACTACATTTAATTGATGAATATAGATTTTTACTCAGACTTAACAATTGAACAAAAGGCTTTTGTAGATACTGCTAAACAGTTTGCACGAGATTTTATTCTTGAAAAAAGTTTAAAATGGGATAAAGAAGAAACTTTCCCGAGAGATGTTCTTCAAAAATCTGCTGAATTAGGTTTTGGAGCAATATACGTATCAGAAAAAGATGGAGGAACTGGTTTAAAAAGACTTGATGCCTCACTAATCTTTGAAGAGTTGGCGGCTGCGTGTCCATCGACATCTGCTTTTTTATCCATACATAATATGGCAACCTGGATGCTAAGTGAATTTGGGAATATAGATATAAAAGAAAAATACATCAAAGAACTTGCCACTATGAAAAAAATTGCTTCTTATTGTTTGACTGAGTCTAGTTCTGGTTCAGATGCTGCATCTCTAAAAACATCAGCACTACCTAATAAAAAAAATAGCACCTTAAAGCTTAATGGTTCTAAAGCATTTATATCAGGTGCGGGTGAGTCTGACTTATATTTTGTTATGGCAAAAACTCAAACAGAATGTCTAAAAAAAACTGACTCCATCAGCTGTTTATTAGTAGAAAAAGATAGTAATGGATTATCTTTTGGTAAAAATGAGTCAAAAATGGGATGGAAAAACCAGCCAACTAGAGCTGTTAACTTTGATGATTGTGAAATACCATCTTCTAATATTGTAGGTAAGACGGGGGAGGGGTTTAAAATTGCGATGCAAGGATTGGACGGAGGAAGAATAAATATCGCTTCTTGTTCTCTCGGTGCTGCAAAATATTGTATAAATAAATCTTTAGCTTATGTAAATGAAAGAAAGCAATTTGGACAATTTTTAAAAGAATATCAATCTATTCAATTTAAAATAGCAGATATGCTTACAGAATATAAAACTGCAAGACTACTGGTCCATAAGGCAGCAAATGCGTTAGATAAAAAGGATAATGATTCAACGTACCTCTCAGCAATGGCAAAAAGATATGCTACAGATGCATGCTTTAAAATTTGTAATGAAGCTCTTCAAATTCATGGGGGATATGGCTATTTATCCGACTATGGTATTGAAAAAATGGTCAGAGATTGTAGAGTACATCAAATTCTTGAAGGGACAAATGAAATAATGCGTATAATAATTTCTAAAAATTTTTTGGATTTATAATAATGAATGAAATAGATATTAAGCAGACCAACGGTACAGTGGTTATTACATTGCAAAGAGAACGTGTATTAAACGCGCTCAATTTGAATATGGTAAGAGAAATATACAAAAAAATTTATGATTGGGAGGCGGATGAAAGCGTAAGTGGGGTTCTAATTAAAGGTTCTGGCGAAAAAGCATTTTGTGCAGGAGGTGATATAGTACAAGTTTATCATGCTAGAAATGAATTAAACAATAATATTTCTGATACCTTTTTTAGAGAAGAATATCTATTAAATTATGCTATTAGTAAGTTTAAAAAACCTTGGATTTCAATTTTAAATGGCATAGCAATGGGAGGAGGACTAGGACTTTCTGTGCATGGTAGTCATAGAATTGTAACTGAAAGAACAATTACTGCTATGCCTGAGACTGCAATTGGGTTATTTCCAGATGTTGGGGGTGGATATTTTTTATCTAGAATGAAAAATTCTTTAGGAAAATATATTGCAATTACAGGAAATACTTTAGATTATCAGGATACGATATATTGTGGAATTGGAACAAATATCATTAAAAACAGTGATTTAGATAAATTTATTGAATCCTTGCTTGACCAAAGAAAATATGATGAAATAACAATTAATTCTTTAATAAAAGAATTTGAAAAAAGTACTAGTTTTAAATCTAATCTTAATAATGAAGAAAATTTGATTAACAAATACTTTTCACAAGAAAGCATGATACAAGTATACCAAGCCTTGAAAGAAGACGACTCAGATTGGGCTAAGAAAACTTTAGCTATAATAAATAAAAAATCTCCTACCAGTATGACGATAGCATTTGAACAAATTAAAAGATCTGCTGAGTTGTCTTTAAAAGATTGCTTAGCGATGGAGTTCAGAATTTGTCAAGCAATGATGTCTAAACATGACTTCTATGAAGGGGTAAGAGCTAATCTTGTAGACAAGGACAGAAAACCAGTATGGAGTCCACTTCATATAAAGGAAATTTCAGAAGAAATTATATCTGAACACTTTAAACATTTAGGCAATAAAGAATTATTTTAAAGATGCAAATTTTTACATTTATAGGACTTGGAAATATGGGCTTTCAAATGGTTCAACATTTGATTAGAAGAAAAAATACTCATGTGAATATATTTGATATTAATAAAAAAATTTATAAAAAATTTACCCAAAAAAATATAACTAAACTTAATTCTATAGAGGACCTCCCAAAAGAGACAACAGTTTTTTTTACTATGCTACCTGATGGAAAATCCTTAGAAAAAGTAGTTTTAGGCAAAAATGGTGTCGCCAAAATAGCAAAAAAAGGAACGCACTTAATAGATTTCTCATCTATTGACTATTCTATTACAAAGAAAATTAATACACATCTTCTTAAGCGAGGTGTGGGACTATTGGATGCTCCTGTTTCAGGTGGAGTTTCTGGAGCAAAAAATAAGTCTTTAACAATAATGGTAGGAGGAGATAAAAAAATATTTAATAAATCTAAAAAAATTCTGTCCCTTTTTGGAAAAAATATATTTTTCGTTGGCAAGTCTGGTTCAGGACAAATTATAAAAACATGTAATAATATGATGTTAGGTATTAATATGATAGGAATTTGCGAGTCTTATCTTCTATCTAAGAGATACGGAATTGATAAAAAACTTTTTTTTAAAATATGTTCAACTTCTTCATCATCTTCTTGGGCTATGCTTAATCATTTACCTATTAAAGGTCTTACCAAAAATTCAGCAGCAAATAATGGATTTAAACCTGGATATGCAGCAAAACTAATTACAAAAGATTTAAATATAGCTCAATCCCTTGCAAAAAACGCTAATATGGATAATATACTTGGAAAAAATGCTAAGAGTATTTATGATAAATTTTGTAATGATGGATTTGAAAATTTAGATTATGCAGGCATAATTAAATATTTAGAAAAAAATTAATTTTTAAGAGAAAGCTTGAATGCCAGTTTGACTCCTTCCTAATATTAAAGCATGTATGTCATGAGTTCCTTCGTAAGTATTTACTGCCTCCAGGTTCATCATATGTCTAATTACATGATACTCATCGGCTATACCATTGCCCCCATGAATATCTCGAGCCATTCTTGCTATATCTAGTGCCTTGCCAACATTATTTCTTTTCAATATAGAAATCATTTCATTTGTAGCCTTATTATTATCTTTAAGTCTTCCTACTCTTAGTGTTGCCTGCTCTGCTATTGCAATTTCTGACTGCATATCAACTAATTTTTTTTGTATTAATTGATTAGCGGCTAGCGGTCTTCCGAATTGCTTTCGCTCCATTGCATAGTTTCTAGATGCAAGCCAGCAAAATTCAGCTGCACCTAAACTACCCCAAGATATACCAAATCTGGCTGAAGTAAGACAAGTCATAGGTGCTTTCAATCCTATTGCTTTTTCGAGCATATTTTTTTCTGGGACAAAAACATTATCTAAAAGAATCAATCCCGTCGGGGAAGCTCTTAAAGAAAACTTTCCTTCTATTTTTGGCGTACTTAATCCTTTGACCTCTTCATTTCTTTCTAGGATAAAACCTCTTATAACATTGTCGTCATCTTTTGCCCAAATCAAGAATATATTTGCTATAGGGCTATTTGATATCCAGTTTTTAGAACCATTTAGTATAAAACCTCCTTTGGTTTTTTTTGCTTTAGTTAGCATCGATGATGGATCTGATCCATGATCAGGTTCGGTAAGCCCAAAACAACCAATAAGTTCACCTTTTGCAAGTTTAGGCAACCACTTACTCTTTTGTTCTTCATTTCCATAGTCATAAATAGGTTGCATAACCAAACTAGATTGAACGCTTATACTTGACCTATATGATGAGTCAACTGCCTCAACTTCTTTTGCAATTAAACCATATCCAACACTTGATATACCAGAGCATCCATATCCTGAAAGTTGAGCGCCCAAAAAACCTAACTTTCCTAATTTTAAAAATAAATCTTTATCATACTTTTCATGCCTATTTGCTTCTACTATTTTTGGTAAAAGTTCATTTCTAGCAAATGACTTAGCTGTATTCCTAATAAGAACTTCTTCACTTGTATATTGTTGTTCTATTAGGAAAGGGTCTTTATAGTTAAATTTATTTTCCTTAGGGAAAACTTCTTTTACATTATTAAATTGTTTCAATTTACTGGCCTTTAAATGTTTCAGCAATACTTGTTAAAGTTTTAATTCGTTTATAACTTAAACTAGTAATTTTTTTAAAGTACCATATTTTATCTGCAGATTGTAGTCTTAAAATTAAATACTTATTAAAGAAACCAAAGGGAATAGTGCAATTCAACTCATAAAATATTCCTTCTTTATTGATAGGTTGATTTATATCGTCACAAAATGTCAAAGGACTTATTGCTAGCTGTTCAAGCGTATCATTAATATGTAAGGGAATATTTTTAAATTGTTCAAAAATAGGATCAGATAAAGGACTATCATCGTTTCTAAGTAGCCTTTCCATTTCAGCAATATTTCCTAATTCATCAAACAATTTATCTTCTAACCAAAATTTAGGGCTATTTATTATTCCCTGAACTCTACTTAATTCAATAAATGAATATTTAGAAAACAATCCTGATACAGGTACTATTTTTGTTATGCCTTTCAATATAGTATCATGAGGATGAATAAGAGGACCTTCCACAAAATTTTCTGGAATATCAAATGACTGAGAAAAAAGAAATTTATTAGAAAAAAAAAAAATTAAAAATATTTTTATAAAAAAATAATTAATCAAATTTGACGATTTTACCATCTGGTTTTCCTATTATTTTTCCATCCAACATCTTTACAGTACCATTAACAATAGTTGCATAAGGAAACCCTTTAATTTTCATATTATTAAAAGGAGTCCATTTACATTTTGATGCCATAATCTTATTTTTTAATATTACTTTTTTATTTAGATCAACTACCGTAAAATCTGCATCATAACCAACCTTTATTTGTCCTTTATTTTTAATATTGTATATTTTAGCTACATTTATGGATGTTAACTCTATGAGCTTTTTTAGTTCTAGTTTTCCGTTATTGACATGATTTAACATGATTGGCAATAAAGTTTGTACTCCTGGCATACCTGATGGTGAAGAAGGCCATGCATTCATTTTTTCTTTTAAGGTATGAGGTGCGTGGTCTGAACCAATAACATTTACTGTACCATTTTTTATGCCTTTCCAAAGCCCATCTTGATGACTCTTATTTCTTACAGGTGGATTCATCTGAGACAACGAACCCAATTCATCGTAACAATCTGGACTTTTTAGGGTTAGATGCTGAGGTGTTACTTCAACAGTAATAAAATTTTTTTTATTTTTTAAGAGTTCCATTTCATTACGAGTAGATATATGTAGTATATGAACTTTTGTTTTAAACTTATTAGCATATTTTAAAACTCTTTTTGTAGATAATACAGCAGATTTTATGTCTCTCCATTTTTCATGACTATGAATTCCTAAATTTCTTTTTTTAATTAACTCAAATCTTTCAATTAGTCTGTTTTCATCTTCAGAATGAATAGCAACACGTCGTTTGCAGTTTTTTAAAGCTTTTTCAATTTCTTTTTCTCCAGATACTAATAAATTTCCCGTAGATGAGCCCATGAAAATTTTTATACCTGCGCAACCTGGAAGTTTTTCCAGAACTGATAATAAATCAAGATTTTCTTTACAAGCTCCTATAAAAAAAGCAAAGTTAGTCCAGCTATTATTCCTAGCTATTTTTAGTTTTTTGTTAAGAGCTGTTTTATTAATAGTTGCTGGTGAGGTATTAGGCATTTCAAATATTGTAGTTATTCCACCCAGTAATGCAGATTTAGTCCCACAATATATATCTTCCTTGTGTTCTAAACCGGGTTCCCTAAAATGAACTTGTGAGTCTATTACTCCAGGAATAATTATTTTATTAGTGCAATCTATATATTTTGAACAATTTTTTTCATGAAAATCTTCAATTTTTAGAATTTTTTTATTTTTAATTCCTACGGAGGTTTTTTTAAAACTATTTCCTGTAAAGACATTTCCATTTATTA
>MDTD01116189.1_pt1 | contig 48887 bp, 43 predicted proteins | sample 811221 | NCBI WGS metagenome assembly MDTD01 (sample SAMN05326646, study PRJNA326480) | marine metagenome | isolation source: seawater | place: Pacific Ocean: South West | collected 2011 | reverse complement strand
CGCATCCTCATCCTCGCGTTCCTGTTGCTGCCGCTCGTGCTGCCGGGCCACAGCGCCGCGGCGCAGGAGGGTACGGAGAGTGGCATCACGGTCGAGGACCTGCGCCGCGCCGCCGTCCGGCTGGAGGCGGCGGTGCCGGGCGATGCCGTCACGGCGGAGATCCTGGGCCAGAGCCGGACCGGCAACGGCGTGGTGATCGGCGAGGACGGTCTGGTCCTGACCATCGGCTATCTGATCCTGGAAGCGGCGACGGTGGATGTCGTCGATCATAGCGGCCGCCGCCTGCCGGCGGAAATCCTCGCCTACGACTTCAACACCGGCTTCGGCCTGGTGCGGGCGCTGGTGCCGCTGGATGCCCGGCCGCTGGCGCTGGGCGATGCGACCGGCCTTGCGGTCGGCGACAGGGCGCTGGTGCTGGGCCATGACAGCGCCGGCGGGATGGCGCCGGCCACCGTGACCGGTCGCCGGGAGTTCGCCGGCAGCTGGGAATATCTGCTGGATGCCGCGATCTATACCCGTCCGCCCTTCCCGCAGTTCGGCGGCGCCGGCCTGGTGGACAGCACCGGCCGGCTGGTCGGAATCGGCGCGCTGGCCGTGCGCCGTGCCGGCCCGGACGTGGAGGATCCCGGGGCGGGCAATGTCTTCGTGCCGATCGACCTTCTGCCGCCGATCCTGGACAACCTGGCCGCCGCCGCCCGCGGCACCGGGGCGCGGCATCCCTGGCTGGGCATGAACACGGTGGAGTTCGGCCCCGGCCTGCTGGTGCAGCGGGTCGCGCCCGACGGCCCGGCGGACCGGGCGGGGATCGAACCGGGCAATGTAGTGCTGGCGCTGGAGGGCGAGCCGTTCGACGGCCAGGCCAGCTTCTACCGCCGGCTCTGGTCGCTGGGCGGACCCGGCCTGGAGGTCGAGCTGCAGGTGCTCGACGGCCGCAAGGTGCGCGACCTGCGGCTGCAGGCCGCCGACCGCTACGACTTCCTGAAGCTGGATCCGAGCCTCTGAACTGCGGGATGGGTGGGCGGCGATGACTGCCGGACGGGAGCGATCGGCGCGGTGCGCGTGGGGGCGTGATCCGATGACAGGCATGGACGGCTGGAGGCTTTCTTCACGGGCGCGCCGCGCCAGGACCTCTGTCGCCAGGACGTCCTTCGCCAGGACCTTCCGCGCCAGGATCTTCCGCGCCAGGGCCCTTGCCGGCCTGGCCGTTCTCGTCAGCGTTTCGGCGGGGGTGCCGGCGACAGCCGCAACCGGCATCCCGGTGGAGCAGGTGACGGCACATCTGGCGGAGAGCTTCGGTCTGGCGCCAAGCGAACCCTGCGATGCGGCGCAATGCCTGGCCGGTGTCCATCCCGGCGATCCGGCCATGCGCATGGAGGTCGAGATCGAGGCCGACGGCGCGGTGCGCGGGGCCTTCCTGCTTTTCCCCCTGGTCATGGTGCCGCCGCTGGCGCAGCAGAGCGGCGAGATGGCGTCCCGGCAGATCGCCGCGATGGCCGCCTCGCTGCGGTTCGTCGCCAATGCGTCCGGGGAGCGCCTGCCGGACGGAAAGGACGGCTCCGCCCGGGTCGGGAGCGGGCTGGACCATGACGGTGCCCTGTCGCGCTATATCGGCTTCCGTGCCCAGGTCGCCGCGTTCCAGGCGGGCCGGATCGGGGAACCGCCGGCCGATACGGTGGCGGTGCCCGGCGGGATGGTGCTGACGTTCCGGCTCCTGCCGCCCGGCGACCTTGCCGGGATCGTCCTGCATCGGCACTAGGTCAACTTGCGCTCGGACGGAATTATCGGAGCGGCAGTAAGTTGATCGATTTCAACAAGATGCTCTAGGCCCGGCCGGCGCCCGCCTCAGCCGCCGAACAGTTCCGCGGTGGTCAGGATGCGCATGACCCGGCGCAGCTTCTTGACCGGATAGCGCAGGTCGCTGCGCGGCGGGTTGAACTGTTCGGCAATCACCGCCTCTGCCGTGCGCCGCCGCAGCCGCTTGATGTAGCAGCGGCCCGGCGCGCCGTCCTCGCCCTGCATCTCGATGACCACGTCACAGCCGGGCTGCGGCGGGCGGGACGGGTGAACGAAGACAAGCTCGCCCGCCTCGTAGCGCGGCGCCATGGAATCACTGGTGACGTAGAGGGCGAAGGCCTGGGCGGTCCCGGCCAGGGCCGGGGGCCGGGCGACATAGTCGACCGTCTGGCCGTTGAACTCGAAGCCGGCATCGCTGCCGCCGACCGCGATCCCCAGCACCGGCAGATCCCGTGGCGCCGCCCAGCCCGCCATCGCCGGCGCCGCGATGGCGGGGCCGGCGCCGCGGCGGGACTGGACCGGACGGCCGCGTCCGCGCGGGCCGGGCACCGAGATGTCGGCGCCGCCTTCGGCATCCGGGGACGGCATTGGCGGCGCCGCTGCGGTGCCCGGTTCGGGTGCCGCGCCGGCCTCTTCCTCCGCACCGAAGCAGAGCCAGATGAAGTCGACGCCCAGCAGCCGGGCCAGCTCCTCCAGCCGCTCGACATCCGGCTTTGCGCGTCCCGCCTCCCACTGCGACACGGCCTGTGCCGAGATGCCGAAACGCTGCGCAACCTCCGCCTGGGTCTGTCCCGAGAGGCGGCGCGCCTCCGCGATCCGGTCGCCCAGGCTGGCGGGGCGGGCAGGCGCAGGGTTGTCCGCGGCCGCGCCGGCCTGCGGTGCTCCAGCTTGTGGTGCTCCCGCCGCCTGCCTGCCGCCGCGTGACGCTGCGCCACTGCCGGAGGAATGCCTGCTGCTCTCGTTCATGGCGTAAGTATAGGTGTGATTGATATTCTAATCAATTGATTGTTGACAATCTGCGGATCCTGCGGTTCCCTGAAAGAACAATACGGGAACATAGGGGCGGCCATGGGACGGACAGAGGATGCGGAGGCAGGGATGGCGGTGGGGCCGGCGCAGGCGCCGCGCGGGGCGGACGGATCCGTCGGGGAGGGGGCCGAGCGGCGCTTCTCCCGGGCATGGGCGGCGGCCCTGGGCAGCCGGCGGCACGCCGATCTTCACCCGCCCCTCCGCCGGCGGCGGCCGGTCCGTGTCGCACCCTGTGCGGCCGTGCCGCGGGTGATCGGCCTGCCGCTGCAGCACAGCCCCGTCCCTTCCGCCTTGGGATTCCTGCAGCGCCCCGCCGGGGCGGAGATGGCCGGCCATGGGCCGGCCGCCAGTCACCTAGCCGGCCGCCAGGCCGCAGCCACGGGAGGACAGCCATGAGCATCTCTTCGAACGGGTCCGGCCAGGCGCCGCAGCTGTCGGCCGCGGCGCGCGCCAGTGTCGGCCGGGCGTCTTGCGCGATCGGGGCTGCGCACCGGGGCGATATCCCTGACGGATGCCGTCCGGCGGCCGCGGAAGGCGCGCCGGCGCTGTGGACCCGGGCCACGGTCGAGGCGCAGATCCGCGAGGCGATCGCCACCCTGATGGCGCTGCCGGACCGGGAGCGCGACTGGCTGATGAGCTGTCGCAGCCGGTGGCCCGCCGCGCCCGGCGTGTCGGAGGGTCCGGCACGCCGCCGCCGGCCGCAGCCCGCGCCGGGCGCCATCGACCGCATGCTGCCCACCCTGCTGTGGATCCGGCATCTGGACGAGGCCGGGCAGCGTGTCCTATGGATGCGGGGCCTGGGCATGTCCTGGGCGCGCATCGGTGCGGAGATCGGCCGGTCCGGTCAGACCGCCAGGCGCTGGCATGACGGCGCCCTGGACCTGATCGCCGCCCGGCTGAACCGGCAGATGCGCCACCCCCCTTCCTGACGGGCCCGGCCGGCCGCCCGCCGGGACCGAGCGAGCCGGGAGAGCATGTGAGCAGGGAGACGCGACCGTCCGCAGCAGCGCCGGAACCGGAGCCGGAACGCGTCCACCTGACCCGGGAGGGCATCCGCGACAGCTATGCCGACCGGATCCGGCGTCTGCGCGCGGCCGGCATGCCGGTGCTGTCGGAGGAGGAGCTGGAAGCCAACCGCGCCGCCGCCCTGGCGGCGCGGCCGGCCGATGCCGATGTCGATGGCAGCGTCTGGATGTTCGGCTACGGCTCCCTGATCTGGAACCCGGCCTTCCATTTCACGGAAGCGCGGCCGTCGCGCATCCACGGCTGGCACCGGCAGTTCTGCTTCACCATCTTCATGGGCCGCGGCAGCCGCGACCGGCCGGGGCTGATGCTGGCGCTGGACCGGGGCGGTTGCTGCGACGGCCTCGCCTACCGTATCGCGCCGCAGGCGGTGGAGGAGGAGACCGGCATCATCTGGCGCCGCGAGATGCTGTCCGGTGCCTACCATCCGCGCTGGGTGCGGGCGGTGACCCCGGACGGCCCCGTGCGCGCCCTGACCTTCGTGATGAACCGGGACCATCCGCGCTATGCCGGCCGCCTGCCGCAGGCGGAGGTGGCCGAATGCCTGGCCTTCGCACGCGGCGAACTGGGCACCGGCGCGGAATACCTGTTCAACACGGTGGAGCATCTGCAGGACCTGGGCATCCGCGACCGCCGGCTGGAGATCCTTGCGGCGGCGGTGCGGCAATGCCAGGACGCGGCGCGGGAGGTGTCTCCCGGCTGAGCGCTGCCGGTTGCCCGCTGCCGGTCAACCGGCACGCTGGCCGACGGCGCCCGCGGCTGTCAGGTGTCCGCCCGATATCGTGTTTCGACAGGAGCCAATCGATGCATGTCCCACTCCGCTTTCGCCGCATGGCTCTTGCCGCCGTGCTGCTGGTGCTGGCCGGTCTGCAGGGCGGCGCCCAGGCTGGCGACACCCAGGCCGGCGGTCATGGCGGCAGCGGCGAGATCCGCGGCGACCGCTATTGCGAGGTGCTGCCGGTCTACAGGGAGCGGCTGCACCTGAAGGTCGTGGTCTACAACACCATCGGCCATAACGACTGCCCGCCGGACAAGTGGCAGGCGCTGGACCCACACGCGGCGGCCGAGGAACTGGGCGCGATCCGGGTGGTGAAGAACGGGCCCCGGCATTGGGCGATGGACGAGATCGTCGGCCGCGGCCGGTCTGTGGAAGGGGAGACCCGCAGCATCGGCGGCATCACGATGACGGAACGGGCCACCATCACGATGCCGCTGACCGACCTGCTGTTCGGCGCGGAGCCGTACCGGACCCGGACCATCGAGCGGGATACCGACTTCATCTACCGGCCCGGCACCCGGATCTTCGAACTGACCGACCCGGAGGGGCATGTCTACGTGATGCAGACCTGGGCGCAGATCGTGGACCCGGAGCTGTCCGCCGCCGACCTGCCGGACCTGGGCGACCGGCTGCAGCTGCCGGCCGGCTGGCACTTCTCCAGCCGGCTTCTCGAGGCACAGCTTGAGCTGCAGGCCCGGGGAGAGGCGGTGGTGGTGCAGGACGACCTGAACAACACCTATCAGCGGCGATAGGCTTCGACATGGGCTTCCCCCTGCAGCGACAGGCCACCGGCATGGGCGTCGCCGGAACCCGCGGCCGGGACCGGACGGCATGAGGCATCTGCTGCGCGACGCCGTGGCCCGGCACCGCGCCGGGCGGCTGCAGGAGGCGGCGGGCCTGTACCGGCGGGTGCTGGCGGCGGAACCGAAGAACGCCGATGCGCTGCACCTGCTGGGCCTGGTGGAGCGGGAGGCCGGCCGGCTGGACAAGGCAGCCGGGCTGGTGCGCCGGGCGGTGCGGCTGCGGCCGGCCAACCCGACCTTCCTGTTCAACCTGGCGATCATCGCCCGCGACCGGGGCGAGGCGGAGGAGGCGCTGTCCTGCTTCCGCAAGGCGGCCGCGCTGGACCCGGAGAACCCCCACCTGCACAACAATCTGGGGGTCGCCCTGGGCGAGAACGGCGACCTGGTCGGCGCCGCGGAGACATTCCGCGAGGCGCTGCGCCATGCGCCCGACATGCCGGAGGCGATGGTCAACCTGGCCGATACCCTGCAGCGCACCGGGCTGAGCAGCGCCCGGCCCGAGGCGGAGCGCCTGGCCCGGCGCGCGGTCGCCCTGTCGCCCGGCGTGGCGGCGGCCCATGCCGCGCTGGCGGAAGCCTTGCCGCTGCCGGAGGGCGGTGCGGAAGCTGTGGCCGCGGCCCGTCGGGCCAGCGAGCTGGCACCGGCCGAACCGGCCCATGCCGAGCGGCTGGCACGCCTGAACCTGCAGGCCGGCCTGGCCGATGAAGCGGTGGCTGCGGCGCAGCAGGCGATCGCCCTGGCGCCGGAGGGTGCCCGGGCCAGGGTGACCCTGGGCCGGGCCCTGCTGGAGCAGGGCCGGACGGCAGAGGCGGCGGACGCACTGCGCACGGCGCTGGATTGCGACCCCAAGGGGCTGGGCAACTGCGAAGCGGCGGCCGCATCGGAACTGCAGGCCGCGCTGATGCTGGCGGGAGAGGCGCAGGCGGCGGCCGATCTGCAGGACCTGGAACATCTGGTCTTCACCCACCGTGTCGCGGTGCCGCCGGGCTATCCGGATATCGACGCCTTCAACCGGGCGCTGGCGGAGGCGATCCGCACCCACGACACGCTGCGGCAGGACCCGGAAGGCTATGTCACCCGCGACGGCGCCATCACCGAGAACGTGCTGCTGGAGGGCCACCCCGTGTTCCAGGCGATGGAATGGAGCCTGCGCCGGGCGATCGCGGCCTTCACCGGCGCGCTGCGACCCGGCCGGGCGCATTATTTCCGGCGCGACCTGAAGCGGCGCTACCGCATGGTGATGTGGGGCGTGGTGCTGGACCGGGCCGGCCACCTGGAAACCCACATGCACGACGATTCCTGGATCAGCGGCGCCTACTACGTGTCCCTGCCGCGCTTCGACCGCGGGCCGGGGGAGGAACATGCCGGCGCCATCGAGTTCGGCCGCCCGCCGGCCGCCTACGGCATCGCGCCGCCCTTCCCGACCCGGGTGGTGGACCCGGAGGAGGGGATGGTGGTGCTGTTCCCGGCGGCGACCTTCCACCGGACGATCCCGTTCCGCGCCGATGCCGCGCGGATCTGCATCTCCTTCAACTGCCAGCCCTACTGAATCTCAATCGGACTAAATTATTTGTTGACAATCGGCTAAATCAGGCCTATAAAAAGCCTATTGTTGCACAGCCCGCGCCGCCCGGCAGATCGCCGGGGCGCGGGCTTTTTCGTGGCCATTGCCGGGGAAGGGCAAAGCGGAGGATCGGCATGGCGGGGTGCAGATGACCGGATCGGGCGCAGGCCGCGGCAGGGCACTGCGCGGCCTGCTGGCGGAGGAGGTGCTGCGGGCGCTGGCCGCCGACTTTTCCGCCCATGGCGCCGCGGCGCTGGAGCGGGTGCGGGAGGAGCAGCCCGCCGCCTACTTGAAGATCTTCGCCGGGCTGCTGCCCCGCGACGTCAGGGTGGAGCAGGACGGCATCACCGATGGCCTGGACGCCGAGGAACGCGCAAGCCTTCGTGCGGCGCTTGAGGCCGCGCGAGGTCGAAGCGCTGCTGGCGGACCTGGCGGCGGTGGAGAGCCGACGGCGGCTGGAGGATTACCGGCCCTATCCGAAACAGGAAGCGTTTCACCGCGCCGGCGCAGGCCATCGCGAAAGGCTGCTGCGGGCGGGGAACCAGCTGGGCAAGACCTGGTGCGGGGGCGCTGAGGCGGCCTATCACCTGACCGGACGCTACCCGGACTGGTGGCGCGGCCGGCGCTGGACCCGCCCGGTGATGGCCTGGGCCGCCGGCCATACCGGGGAGGCGACCCGGGACACGGTGCAGCGGGTGCTGCTGGGCCGGCCGGGCAGTCCCGGCACCGGGTTGATCCCGGCAGCGGCGCTGGGCAGCGCGATGGCCGCACGCGGCCAGGGCGGCCTGGTGGACCGGATCACGGTGGCGCATGTCGCCGGCGGCCAGTCGGTGCTGAAGTTCAAGACCTACGACCAGGGGCGCGAGCGCTGGCAGGGGGAGACCCTGGACTTCGTCTGGTTCGACGAGGAGCCGCCGGCCGATGTCTACAGCGAGGGGCTGACCCGCACCAATGCCACCGGCGGGCTGGTCTGGCTGACCTTCACCCCGCTGCTGGGGATGTCGGAGGTGGTGCGCCGCTTCCTGATGGAACACAGCCCGGACCGCGCGGATATCTGCATGACGATCGAGGACGCAGAACATATCCCGCCGGAGGCGCGGGCGCGGATCCTGGCCGCCTATCCGCCGCACGAGCGGGAGGCACGGGCCCGCGGCGTGCCGGCGCTGGGCTCGGGCCGGATCTTTCCGGTGGCGGAGAGCCTGCTGGCGGTGCAGGCCTTTGCCCTGCCGCCGCACTGGGTGCTGCTGGGGGCGATCGACTTCGGCTGGGACCATCCGACCGCGGCGGTGCGGCTGGCCTGGGACCGGGACGCCGACATCGTCTACCTGACCGCCTGCTACCGGGTGGCGGAGGCGGTGCCGGCGATCCATGCCGCGGCGCTGAAGCCCTGGGGTCCGGCAATGCCCTGGGCCTGGCCGCATGACGGGGTGAACCGCAGCCCCGGCGGCGGCAAGCCGCTGGCGCAAGCCTATCGCGAGGCGGGGCTGAACATGCTGGCCGACCGCGCCGCCTTCGCCGACGGCTCGACCAGCGTCGAGGCCGGGCTGATGGAACTGCTGCAGCGGATGCAGACCGGCCGGCTGAAGGTCTTCGCCCATCTGGCCGACTGGTTCGAGGAATTCCGCCTCTACCACCGCAAGGACGGGCGGGTGGTGAAGCAGGCCGACGACCTGATGGACGCGACCCGCTACGGGATCATGTGCCTGCGCCACGCGCGGGCGGACGAACGCCTGCTGCCGCCGCCGCCGGCGGCGGAGGGCGGGGCGGCCGACAGCTGGATGGGATGAGCGATGAGCGAACAGGACATCCTGGCCGAGGCGCGCGAGCGCTTCGCCGCCAGCCGGGAGGCCAGCGCCGCCGACCGGCTGGAGGCGGAGGCCGATTTCCGCTTCGCCCGGCTGGGCGAGCAGTGGGAGCCGGCGATGCGCCGCGCGCGGGAACTGGAGGGACGGCCGGCGCTGACCATCAACCGGCTGCCGGCCTTCATCCGCCAGGTGGTGAACGATGCCCGCCAGGCGAAGCCGGGGATCCGGGTCAGCCCGGTGGATTCCGGCGCTGACCCGGACACCGCCGCGGTGATCGGTGGCCTGATCCGGGCGATCGAGCGCCATTCCCGCGCCGACGAGGCCTATGACACCGCGATCGACCATGCGGTGACCGGCGGCTTCGGCTTCTTCCGCATCGCCATCGACCATGCCGGGCCGGACAGCTTCGACCTTGAGGCGCGGATCGAACGCATCGCCGATCCGCTGAAGGTGCACTGGGACCCGGACAGCACCGCGCTGGACGCCGCCGACTGGGCGCATGCCTTCGTCGCCGAGAGCCTGCCGGTGGAAAGCTTCCGCCGCCGCCACCCGGACGCGGAGCCGGTCGATTTCGACGGCGACGGACGGGCGGCAGGCGACGACGGACGGGTGCGGATCTCCGAATACTGGCGGCGCGAACATGAGCAGCGGAGCCTGCTGCTGGCGCGGATGCCGGACGGGTCGCTGCTGACCCTGCCGGCGGAGCGGCTGGAGGCCTGGCTGGACGAGCTGCACGGGCTGATCGGCGCCGACCCCACCGGGCTGGTGCAGGTGGTCCGGGAACGCAAGGTGGAGGTGCCGAAGGTCACCCGCCGGCTGATCTCCGGCAGCGCGGTGCTGGAGACCGCCGACTGGCCCGGCAGCACGATCCCGATCTGCCCGGTCTGGGGCGACGAGACGATCCTGGACGGCCGGCGGCGCTTCCGCTCCCTGATCCGGGACGCCCGCGACCCGCAGAAGATGTTCAACTTCTGGCGCTCCGCCACCACCGAGCTGGTGGCGCTGGCGCCGCGCGCGCCCTGGCTGATGCCGGCCGGCGCGCTGCCGCAGAACGGCACGGAGCGGCAGAAATGGGGCCAGGCCAATGCGCGTTCGTTCGCCTACCTGACCTATGAGGGGCCGGTGCCGCCGCAGCGCCAGCCCTTTGCCGGGGTGCCGGCCGGGGCGATCCAGGAGGCGCTGAACGCCGCCGACGACATGAAGGCGATCACCGGGATCTACGACCCGGCGCTGGGCGCGCGGTCGAACGAGACCAGCGGCCGCGCGATCCTGGCCCGCCAGCGGGAGAGCCAGGTCTCCAACTTCCACTTCCTGGACAATCTGAACCGGGCGATCCGCTATGCCGGGCAATGCCTGGTGGAGATCATCCCGGCGATCTACGGGCCGCGGCAGGCGGTCCGCATCCTGGGCGAGGACATGGCGGAGAAGGTGGTGGCGCTGGCTGGCGCCGGCAGCGGCAACGGGGGCGGGGCGACCGGAGCGGCCGGCCGCCTCTACGACCTGTCGGTCGGACGCTACGACGTCACCGTGCGCGCGGGCCCCAGCTACCAGACCCAGCGCGAGGAAGCGCGCGAGGTGCTGGTGGAACTGATCCGCGCCCGCCCGGAACTGGCGCCGGTCGTCGGCGACGTGCTGCTCGACAATATGGACTTCGCCGGCGCCGAGGTGATCGCGGAGCGCCTGCGGCGGCTGCTGCCGGCGCCGCTGCAGCAGGGGCAGCAGGGTCCCGTCATGCCATCCCCGGGCCCGGCGCAGCCGGGGCCCGCCATGCCAACAGGGAGAGCGATGTGAGCGAACAGGAAGCGATCGAGCCCGAGGCGCCGACCGACATGCAGGCGGAGCCGGCGCCATTGTCGGCCGCGGAACCGCAATCGGAAGAGGTCACCGAGCCGGTGGAGGCCGATGCGGAGCCGGCGGATGACGACACGGACGCTGATGGCATCGAATTCGACTTCGGCGGCACCAAGGCCCGCTTCGCGCGCGATGCCAGTGTCGCGGAGGCGGCGGAGGCCCTGCAGGGCTACGCCAAGCAGGTGACCGCCGGCGCCAACCAGAAGTTCCAGGAGGCGGCGGAGATCCGCAAGACGGCGGAGGCGGCGCGCAGCGCGCTGGACGAGCTGTCGGAGCTGAACACCGACGCGCTGGAATCCTATGCCCAGGCGGCGCAGCTGCGCGACCGGGTGCGGGCGCTGGAGGGGGTGGACATGCCCCGGCTCTGGCAGTCCGACCCGGACCGCGCCCGCCGCCTGTCCGACGAGCTTGCCCGGCTGCGCCAGCAGCAGGACCGGGCGATGGACCGGCTCGACCAGGTGCAGTCGCACCTCCGCACCGCCCAGGGCGCCTGGCGCCAACGGGCGATGGCGGAGGGACGGCAGCGGGTCGGCCGGATGGACCCGGGCTTCGCCGCCCAGGCCGACGAGGTCGTCGCCTATGTCCAGCAGGCCTATGGCCTGCCGGCGGAACAGGCGCAGGCCTGGCCGCTGGCGCCGGAAATGGCGGTGATGGCCCGCAAGGCGATGCTCTGGGACCGCGCCCAGGCGGCCACCAAGAGCCGCGGCCCGAAACCGGAGGCCCGCAGCCCCGGCCCGGTGCGGTCATTGTCGGGGACCGGCGGCGGCGCCGCTGCCGGCCCGCATGACCGGCAGGGGGTGGAGAGCTGGATGCGCGCCCGCAACCGCCAGCTGGCGGCACGGCGCGGCTGAAGGCGTAGGGGGCAGGGTTCTCGCGAAGTCACCCCAGATCGTCACCGCCGGGCTTGTCCCGGCGGTCCACCGTGGCGCCAGCCTCAATAAGGGCAGACTGTCCGGAGGCCATTGGGCAGCGGCGCCATGGACTCGCGTATCAGTCGCGCGAGTGACGAGGTGTTCGAGAGGCGAGTACTTCGTTCTGAACCATTGTCGATCCGCACCCTGAGACCGGCGGTCGGGTCCGGCGTCGAACCGAACCACAACTCACACGCAGCGCCGTGAGGCGCCGCTTTCCCACAGAAGGATTTCTTTTCCATGGCCAATGCGATCCTCACCCCCACCCAGGTGACGCGGGAGGCGCTGCGCATCCTGCACCAGAAGCTGCGCTTCGTGGGCACCATCAACCGGCAGTACGACGACAGCTTCGCCCAGGACGGGGCGAAGATCGGCGACAGCCTGAAGATCCGCCTGCCGAACGAATATACCGTCCGCACCGGCCGCCAGATCCAGGTGCAGGACACGTCCGAGCAGTCGGTGACCCTGCAGGTCGCCACCCAGAAGGGTGTCGACATGGCCTTCACGTCGAAGGACCTGACCCTGGACCTGGACGATTTCTCGAAGCGGATCCTGGAGCCGGCGATGGCGGTGCTGGCGGCGAACATCGAAGCCGACGCCCTGTCGATGTACCGCGACGTCGCCAACGAGGTCTCCGATATCGGTTCCGGCCTGACCCTGCTCGGCGTGCTGAACTCCGCGCGGGTGCTGACGGAGAGTCTGGCGCCGATGTCCGACCGCTGCCTGCTGCTGAACCCGACCGACAATGTCAGCCTGGTGGAGGCGGTCTCCGGCCTGTTCAACCCGCAGAAGGAGATCGGCAGCCAGTTCCGCGAGGGCATGGTCGCCAACCAGTTCGTCGGCTACCAGGAGGTCTATGAGACGACCCTGCTGCCGATCCACCTGACCGGCACGGAGGCCGGCCCCGATACCGGCGCCAATGTCGCCGGCGCCGGCCAGTCCGGCAGCGCCGTCACGGTGAACGGCACCGTCACCGGCAGCTTCCGCCGCGGCGACATCGTCTGCTTCGAGGGCTGCAACGCGGTCCATCCGGAGACCAAGGCCGACCTGGGTGTGCTGAAGCAGTTCACGGTCACCGCGGACGTGGCCTCGGGCTACGCCTCGATCCCGATCGCGCCGGCGATCGTCACGTCCGGCGCCCGGCAGAACGTCGCCGCCAGCCCGACCGATGCCGGCGCGGTGCTGAAGGTGGAGAGCGACCGCAGCACCGGCATCGGCAATGCCGCCGACTATGCCATCTCCATGGGCTATCACCGCGACGCCTTCGCCTTCGCCACCGCCGACCTGGTGATGCCGAAAGGCGTCGACTTCGCCGCCCGCGAGGTGTTCGACGGCATCTCCATGCGGGTGGTGCGCCAGTACGACATCAACAACGACAACCTGCCCTGCCGTATCGACGTGCTCTACGGCCACAAGGCGGTGCGGCCGGACCTGGCCTGCCGCATCGGCTTCAACTGAGCGGCCAAGGGAAAGGAGCGAGAGACATGAGCATCAGGCACCTGTCCGACCAGAACCCCGACGGCACCGTGATGGGCGCCGGGGCCAGCGACCGGATCGCCTTCTACGGCGCCACCCCGGTCGCCCAGGCCGGCGCCATCGCCAGCACGGCGGGCACCGCGTCCACCACCGCCAATGCGGTCAACGCGATCCTGACCGCCCTGCGCAACCTGGGGCTGGTCGCATCCTGACCATCCTGCCGCCGGCCAGGCCGCCCGTTCCCGCGGGCGTCCTGGCCGGCAACCGGGACGCCAACCGGCATCGGGCCGCGCTGCGCGGCCTGCCCGGCCTCGCACCGCACGCCGCGCATGACCGGCCGCTGGCGGTGGTGGGCGGCGGCGCCTCCGCCGCCCTGCACCTGGACGAGATCCTGGCCTGGCCGGGGGAGGTGATGGCGATCAACGGCGCCTTCGACTGGCTGCGCTCGGGGCGGGTGCCCGACTGGCACCTGATCCTGGACCCGCAGCCGCTCTGCGCCGGCTTCGTCCGCCATCCCTCGCGGCTGGCGCACTACCTGGTGGCCGACTGCGTCGATCCGTCGGTCCTCGATGCCCTCGACGGCCAGCGGGTGACCCTCTGGCAGCCGCAAGCGGGGGCGGCGGAAGGCCCGGATGGCGTGCCCGGCGGTCCCAGCGCGATGACCCGCGCGCCGGTCCTGGCGGCGCTGCTCGGTTATCGCCGCATCGACCTGTTCGGCGCCGATTGCTGCTATCCGGTCGACTCGGCCGCGCCCGCCCATGTCTGGGACCGCGACCCGGCCGGCTGGTGGTGCCTGGTGGGGTGCGACGGGATGCTCTGGCGCAGCCAGCCGCAGCTGCTGCGGCAGGCGGTCTTCCTGGCGGAGGCGCTGCCGGCGATGCGGCGCGCCGGCCTGGACATCCGGCTGCGCGGGCAGGGCCACCTGGCGGCGGCGATGCTGCGCACCGGCGGGCGCTGGTTCGACGCGCTCGCGGCTACCGACATGCTGGAGACCGGGGAACTTCTGGAGCCTGCGGAACGATGACCACGTTGATCGAGATCGGCCGCGCGGTGGCCGACAAGGTGCAGCTGGACCGGCCGCTGGCCCTGGCCGGCTCCACCGACCCGGGCGGCCAGCTCCTGCTGCAACTGGCACAGGAGGCGGGGGAGGCGGTCGCCCGCGCCCATCCCTGGGCTGCGCTGCGCCGCGAGCATGTCTTCGCCGCCCTGGCGCAGGAGGAACAGGCCGGCGCCCTGCCGGCCGATTTCGACCGCCTGCTGCCGGAAACCCTGTGGGACCGCTCGGGCCGGGTGCGCCTCACCGGCCCGGTGCCGCCGGCCACCTGGGCGGCGCTGAAGGCGGAGAGCCATGCCGGCCGCCGCCGCTTCGCCCTGCGCGCCGGCACCCTGCTGGTGCTGCCGGCCCCGGCGGGCGGCGAGAGCTATGCCTTCGAATATGTCAGCCGCCACTGGTGCGCCTCCGCCGGCGGCGCCGGCCAGGCGGCCTGGGCCGCCGACAGCGACACGGCCCTGGTCGATGCCATCCTGGTGCAGCTGCACATGACGGCCGCCTTCCTGGACGGCGAGGGCCAGCCCGCCGGCCTGGCGATGGCCCGCTACCGCGAGCGTCTGTCGGAGCTGATCGCCGGCGACCAGGCGGAGCTGGCGGTGCTGTCGGCGGGGGATGTGTTCGAGCGGGGCTATTGACCGAGGCATATTCGGCCTATCATATTGATAGGTATGTCGATCCAGCCCGAGCGCCTGACACCGGCCGATGCCATCAGGCTGATCCGGGAGATCGGGGAGGACAGCGACCGCATCGTCGTCTTGCGGCATGCGCAGACGCGCCAGCGTCAGCGACGGATTACCCGGCGCCAGATTGAGGCCTGCGTCCGGCGGGGCTCGATCGCCGAGGGGCCATTCCTGAACAGTCACGGCAACTGGCAGGTCTCGCTGTACCGGCATGCTGCGGGAGAGGCGATGACCTGCGTCGTGGCGATCGACTGGCCGAAGCGCCTTCTCGTGATCACGGTGTTCTAGGAGTGTCCGGCATGTCGCACCTCTATCTGGAATCGGGTCTCGACAATGTCAGGCTCGAGAACGGCTTTACCCTGCACAGCACCGCCTATGGCGAAGGTCTGTCGATCGCGGACAGCGATGGCTTGCACCGCGCCATCGGCCTCTGGCTGGTCGGGCGGCGGCAACCGCTCGACGGTGCCGCCCTGCGGTTCGTCCGGCTGGAAATGGAGCTGACCCAGGACGCGCTGGCCGCGCTTCTCGGCACCACGGAACAGACCCTGCGCCGCTGGGAGAAGGCGCGCGGCCAGGCACTTGCCGGGCCGGCCGACCGTCTGCTGCGGCTGCTGTTCTCGGAATGGCTCGGCCGCGCGGAGGCGGTGCAGGTGCTGGCGGATCGCCTGGCCGGCCATGATCCGGTGCCGCCGGCCGAAGGGCGGTTCCGCCACGGCCCCGGCGGCTGGCGGGAAGTAGTGGAGGCGGCTGTCGCCTGACCCACAAAGTGGGCGGAGGATCTGTGCGGAGCCTACAGATACATCCGGAAGTTCTACTCGATCGTCATTCCAGGCCTTGAGCCTGGAATCCATTCCTCTAGCGGAGCCGCCCGGCTGGCGGAATGGGTCCTTGGGTCAAGCCCAAGGACGACGAACGTGAAGTCCCAAAGGCGCCCTCGGGCGCCTTTTTTCTTTGGAGAGCCCCATGGCCCGAGCGGCGGCGCGATCGGTATCGGTTCCGGCGCCGGTGGGCGGCTGGAATGCGCGGGATGCGCTGGCGGACATGCCGGCGACCGATGCGGTGATCCTGGACAACTGGTTCCCCGGCACCGACCGGGTGACCCTGCGGCGCGGCTCGGCTGCCCATGTCACTGGCCTGCCGGGACCGGTGGAGAGCCTGCTGGACTATGTCGCCGCCGACGGCACGGGGGAACTGTGGGCCGTGTCGGATGGCGGCATCTATGATGCGACGGGGGCGGCCGATGCGTCCGCCGCCACCGTGTCCGGCCTGTCGAACAGCCGCTTCCAGTCGGTGCAGATCCAGACGGCCGGCGGCAAGTACCTGCTGGCGGTGAACGGCGCGGACGCGCCCCGGCTCTATGACGGGTCGAGCTGGTCGACGGCGGGTTTCACTGGCCCGACGGTGGCGGACCTGGTCTGGTGCAACCTGCACCAGCGCCGGCTCTGGTTCGGCGAGCGCGACAGCCTGACCGCCTGGTATCTGGGGGTGAACGCGATCGGCGGCACGGCCACCGCCTTCCCGCTGGGCGGCATCGCCAGCCTGGGCGGCTATGTCATGGCGATGGGCACCTGGAGCCGCGACGGTGGCGCGGGGTCGGACGACGTGGCGCTGTTCCTGACCTCCGAAGGGGAGGCGATCGTCTACCAGGGCACCGACCCGTCGGACGCCGCGACCTGGGCGCTGGTGGGCGTGTTCCGCATCGGCAAGCCGATCGGCCGGCGCTGCATGATCAAGATGGGCGCCGACCTGGTGATGATCACCCAGGACGGCTATGTCTTCGCCTCCTCGATCCTGTCGGTGGACCGCAGCCAGTCGCAGCGGGTGGCCCTGTCCAGCCAGATCAACGCCGCGGTCAACGAAGCGGTGCGTGCGCATGGCGCGCTGCCGGGCTGGCAGGCGCTCGCCTATGCCGGCGGGCAGATGCTGATCTTCAACGTGCCGACCTCCGCCACGACGGCGGTGCAGCATGTCTTCAACACCAACACCCGGCGGCCCTGCCGCTTCACCGGCATCGACGCCCTGTGCTGGGGGCTGCTGGAAGGGGCGGCCCATTTCGGCACCGCGGACGGCCGGGTCTGCCGCTTCGACACCGGCACCGACGATGCCGGCGCGGCGATCGCCGGAGATGCGCTGCAGGCGTTCAGCTATTTCCGCATGCCCGGCCGGGTGAAGGCGTTCAAGCGGGTGCGGCCGATCTTCCAGTCGGCGCAGGCGCCGGCGGTGGCGCTGGACCTGAACCTGGATTTCCAGATCCAGGCGCCGACCGCCGCCGCTTTGCCGGCGGCCAACACCGCCGGCATCTGGGGCAGCTCGAAATGGGGCCAGTTCGCCTGGGGCGGTGGCACGCAGACCTTCAAGGGCTGGCGCGAGGTGCGCGGCTTCGGCCATGCCGCCAGCCTGCGGGTGCGGGTCGTCTCCGACACCGCGCGGCCGTCCTGGCTGTCCACCGACTGGCTGTTCCTGCCCGGCGGGATCGTCTGACCCTTCAGAATCCGGAGAATGCGATGCTGGTATTCGCGCAAGGCGAAGCGGAGAATCGCGGCCTGGCCGCCTGGACCGCCTCCCGCATCGACCATGTCGACGGCTTTGCGGCGCCCTGCCAGTGCGCGGCCGTCACCGATGCGGAAGGCCGTGTGGTGGCGGGGATCGTCTTTCACGACTGGCAGCCGGCGGCCGGCACCCTGCAACTGTCGATGGCGGCGGAAAGCCCGGCCTGGGCCAGCCGCGCCGTGCTGGCGACGCTGTTCCGCTATGCCTTCGTCACCAATGGCGCCGCGAAGCTGTGGACCGCCACGCCGCACCGGTCGGAGCGCGCGCTGCGCTTCAACCTCGGCATCGGCATGCGGCGCGAGGCGGTGCTGCGCCACCAGTTCGGCCCGGGCCGGCATGCGGTGATCTGCTCGATGCTGGCGCGCGAATGGCGCCGCTCGCGCTGGAACGGCCGGCCGCCGCGACGATCCGCACAACAGGCATCCTGCACCAGGGGAGAGAGATGATGGGCAAGTCCGCCCCCAGCATGCCGGCGCCGCCGGACCCGAACGTCACCGCCGCGGCGCAGAGCCAGGCCAATATCGACGCCGCCCGCGCCACGGCGGAACTGAACCGCACCAACCAGGTGACCCCCTACGGCAATGTCAGCTGGTCGCAGACCTATTCGCCGCAGGACCAGGCGCAGCTGGACCGGTACGACCAGGACTATGCGCGCTGGCAGCAGGATCTTTCCGCCTGGCAGGCCGATCCCGGCACCGTGCAGAGCCGCCGCCAGGTCGGCATCGACGAATATGGCCTGCCCCGCTACGAGACCGCCATGTCGAGCAGCCCGCGGCCCGTGGCGCCGGAGCGGCCGCAGGTCTATCCCTCGCAATGGACGCAGACCGTCAGCCTGACCCCGGAGGGGCAGGCCAACCTGGACCTGCAGAACGGCCTGACCAATGCCGCGCTCGGCTTCGGCCAGGAGCAGCTCGCCCGGGTCGCCGGCACGGCGGCGCAGCCCTTCGGCTTCGGCGATGCGCCGCCGCAGGTGACCGGCGTGCCGCCGACGATCGCCGCGCCGGGTGCCACGGGGGCTGGCGCGCCGCCGGGCGCGCGCTACCAGCCCGGCAGCGCGATGGCGGGGCTGGAGGCGCTGGGCCGCGAGCTGCAGGCCAGCGGGGCGGATGCGTCCGCCGCGCAGGCCCGCTATCTGGGCGGCCTGGCGCCGCAGGGCCTGGCGGAGATCCTGGCCAGCGGCACCGGCCGCGGCATGCTGCTTGGCAATATCGGCGACAGCCTGCAGCAGCGCTACGGCGCCGGCAGCGGCACGGCGGTGCAGCGGCTGCAACAGTTGGGCGCAGAACTGCAGGCATCGCCGGGCGCCGACGTCCATGCGGCGCAGCGCGCGATGCTGGCGAACATGAGCGGCGGCGACATCGCCGACCTGCTGCGTGCGCCGGAGGCCGGCGGCGGCTATGGCCCCGGCTTTCGGCAGGAGCTGGCGAACCGGCTCGCCGAACTGGCTGCCGCGCCCGACCGGCCCGACCAGGGGGCGGGCGCGATCCAGCGCAACCTGCCGACAGGCGGCCTGCCGCCGCTGCCGAGCATCGCGCCCATGCTGCCGCCTTATCAGCAGCCGCCCCCCGGCCCGATCACGCAGGCGGCGGGGCCGGCACAGGGTCAGCTGCAGGCGGCGACCGATCCATACCAGACCGCCCTGCAGCGGCAGCGGGTGGAAGATGCGCTCTACCAGCGCGCCACCGCGCGGCTCGATCCCTACTGGCAGACGCAGCAGCAGGCGCTGGAGAGCCGGCTGGCGGCGCAGGGCATCCCGGTCGGCAGCGAAGCGCATGATGCCGAATGGGACCGCTTCGACCGCGCCCGCACCGACGCCTATGGCCAGGCGCGCGACCAGGCGCTGCTCGCCGGCGGCGACGAGCAGTCGCGGCTGTTCGGGCTCGGCCTGGCCGGGCGCCAGCAGGGCTTCAACGAGCTGCTGGCCGGCGGGCAGTTCGCCAATGCCGCGCAGGCCCAGGCCTATGGCCAGGCCAGCAATACCCGCGGCCAGCTGTTCAACGAGCAGATGGCGGGGCGCCAGCAGACCTTCACGGAGGGGATGACGACCGCGCAGCAGGCCTATTACCAGGCGCTGCAGAACGCGCAGCTGCAGAACGCGGCGCGGCAGCAGGCGATCCAGGAGCAGCTGCTGGCGCGCAACCAGCCGATCAACGAGCTGGCGGCGCTGCTCGGCGTATCCGGCGGGGTGCAGATGCCGCAGTTCGGCCAGCCCGCGCAGGTCGGCGTGGCACCGCCCGACCTGCAGGGCGCGGTCTACAACAGCTATCAGGGCGCGATGAACGCCCAGGCCCAGCAGGCCGCGGCCCAGGCGCGGCAGATGCAGGGCCTGGGCAGCGTGCTGGGCACCGCCGGCACGATCGCCGCCCATGCCGGCTGGCTGTCGGACCGGCGGCTGAAGCGGGGCGTGCGTCGGATCGGCACCGGCGCCCTCGGCCTGCCGCTCTATGCCTTCCGCTACCTTTGGGAGGCGGCGGAGCGGGTCGGCTACATGGCCGACGAGGTGCGCGCCGTCGCCCCCTGGGCGGTGTTCCGGGCCGGTCCGTTCGAGGCAGTGGACTATGCGGCGCTGCGCGCTGTGGCGCGGTCCGGCAGGGAGGATATCCGATGCTCCTGAGAGAGCTTGCGCAGCGGGGATCCCGCCGCCTGACGCCGCTGCAGGTCCTGGACCCGGCGGAGATGAACAACGGCACTCTGCTCGGCGCCCTGGCGTCCGGCCTGACCCGCACCCTGCAGGCCCGCGAGGGCTGGCGGGAAGGCGCCGGCGGGGACGCCGATGCCGCGGAGCCGGACCAGCCGGGCATTCACGCCATGGATGGAGGGCTGCGCGCAGCGGCAGCGGGGACGGGAGCGGATACCGGCTGGCCCAGCCTCTCCGACATCCTGCGTCAGGGCATGGCGCCGACACCGCCCACCGCCCTGCAGGCGGGCTGGTCCGGCCCGGACGGGTCCTGGACAACCGGCTGGGCAGGGCGAAGGCCCGGCGGTCGGCGCCCGGGTCCGGGAGGTTGAGGCATGGAGCGGGCGAACCGGATGCCGACAGGCAGCGGGCAGGGGCGGGCAAGGGGAGAGGGGATGCGACAGCAAGTGTGCCACGTACGGCCGGGCCGCTGTGCCTCCGCCGGGGAGGGTGAGCGATGGACCTGAGGGAACGGGCCCTGTCCCGCGGCGGCCTTGCCCACCGTGCGGCTTCGGAACCGGTGGAGGGGCGCCCGGTTCCACCGATGTCATGGCCGGGGGACGCGCCGCAGCCGGAGCTTCGCGCGACGCCGCCCCACCAGGTACGGGCGATGCAGCGCGCCGGCCAGCGATACCATACCGATGCATCCGGGGTCATCGACGACCCCGAGGCGGCCGTGGACATCTGGACCCGGCTGAAGCTGAACCTGCTGCCCGACGACGAGGACAAGCGGAAAGTGGTGGCGGCAGAGCTCGGACTGCCGCTGGAGCAGGTCTTCTGGAACAACGGCGATCTGATCTACGCCCATGAATCGGGGCGCTGGGCGAAGGCCCTGCCGGCGATCGGGGATGCCCCGTTCTTCGACAATGGCGGTTTCCGGGACATGGTCGGCAATCCCGAAAGAACATGGGACCAGCTGATCGACCTCGGGGAGCGCGGCGACGTGGCGCTCTCCGCTTATGCCGGCGAAGCGATCCCAGCAATTGCGGGTGGTGTTGCGGCGTCGCTGGCGCCGACGCCGGTCACGGCGGTGCCGGCCGCCATGGCCGGGGCCGCGCTCGGCGACCTGGCCCGCCAATATGCCGGCAAGCTGCTGTTCCTGCCCGAGGAAGATCCGACACCGGATCCCCTCAACGTTGCCGGCCATGCGCTCACGGGTGGCGCCGGCGTCCTGGCGAAGCGGGTGGCCTATCGGCTGGTCAAGCACCTGCTTGGCGGCCAGGAACCGGACAGGAAGATGGTCAGCCTGGTCGAGAGTTACCTCATGGAGGGTGTCGACCGGCTGGCCGGCTCGATCGAGCTGCCTGTCGCCGAACCGCGCGAGCCGCCCCGGCCCGAACCGCCCTGGCCCGAGCCGCTCCGGCAGGAGGCGGGTGGGGAAGAGGGGCGTCTTGCGGCCGCTTACCGGCAGACTGTACTGGCCGGGGCGGCGGGGGACGGGCCGGCGCCCGGGACAGGCACAGCGGACGAGGCGGCGCAGGCCGACTTCACCGCCCTGCTGCAGGTGCTGGACCATGCCGGCCTGGCACCGCCCGATCGGCGGGCGCAGGCCTTGCCGCAGGCGCTGACTTCGGCAGGCCCGCCCGCGCCGCAAGCCGGACAGCCGCTTCCGCCTTCTCCCCAGGTCCGTGCCCTGGCCACCCTTGCCGGTGAGCTGGCGCAGGCTGTCGCGGCGGGCGGCAGCGATCCGCGACTGGAGCGGTTGTGGGCGATCGCCGCCGACCCGGCGGAGCGGCGCGCGCTCGCGCGTCTTCGCGGCGTGCACGAGGGGCGCGACGGTGTCGCCGGCCCCGATATCCCGGTGGCCCGCAACATGGCCGTGGCGTTGCTGACGCGGGCCGGGCTGCTCGACCCGCGCGATCGGCCGCAGGCCATGGCCGGTTCCGGTCCATCCGGTGCCATGCCGGAACGGCGGCGGGCCTCGGCCGCCGACAGGAAGCGGTGGCGGCATGGGAAACCGGCGGCCGGTACGCTGTCCGGCCGGCTGGTCAGCCGGTAGCACCAGCCGCCCGCGGCCGCCGCCCGTCACCACACCAGATATCAGGGCACCTGACCGTGCCCGCATCCTGCGGAGGCGCCGATGGCGTTCAACGGCTCCGGATCGTTCAGCCTGCCGGGCTCCAGCTCGGCCGACTACGAGACCGGCGACACGGCGGTCGGCACCGACGTGTTCGCGAAGTTCCAGGACCTGGCCGACGGGTTGAGCAACACGCTCTGCCGCGACGGACAGTCGACCGTCACCGCCAGCATCTCGTTCAGCGGCCAGCGCATCGTCAATCTCGGCGATGCCGTCGCGGCCACCGACGCGCTGAACCGGCAGAGCGGCGACGGCCGCTACAGCCAGCGGCCGGCCAGCACGGTCGACAACCGCCTGGTCCGCTTCGACGGCACGGCCGGCACCCTGCAGGGCAGCGGCCTGGTGCTCGACGATGCCGACAACCTGACCGGCAATGGCGGCGCCGCCTCGCGCTTCCGCGCCGGGACCAGCACGCAGACCGGCAGCAGCTACACCACCGTTGCCGCGGATATCGGCAGCTGGATCGACGTGACCCATGCCAGCGGCACGGCGGTCACCCTGCATGCCGCGCCGGGCGAGGGCGCCGCGATCGGCTTCGTCCAGCGCGGCGCCGGCCAGATCACGTTCTCCGCCGCCGCCGGCACCCTGCGGGCGCGCGGCGGCAAGACCAAGAGCGCCGGCCAGTACGCGCTCTGCATGGCTTTGTTCCTGGACGGCGAATGGCATCTCGGCGGAGACATCGCGTCATGATCGGCCTCGGCTTCCTGCCCCCGCTGCCACAGAGCGGCGTCAGCCTGGTGAACACGGTCGACTACACGTCGGGGAGCGGCACCTACACCGTGCCTGCCGGCGTCTCGCAGATCGTGGTGATCTGCATTGGCGGAGGTGGCGGGGGAGGGGGGAGTAGCAGCGGAACAAATGCTGGCGGAGGCGGCGGCGGCGGCTACGCAGAGAAGACTTACAGCGTGGTCGCAGGCGGCATGTACTCTTACGCGGTCGGTGCTGGGGGAACCCTTGGCGGTCCAGGAAGTGGCTCGTTCTTTGATGGAGGGGCACTAGTAGCCTATGGAGGGGCAGACGGTGGTGACACCAATGGAGGAGCGGGTGGCATTGGAGGCGGGGCCTCCGGAGGTGACGTGAGTTTTTCGGGCGGCAGTGGCGGGAGTGGTCAGGTTGGTGGTGGTGGAGGGGGCGGCGGTGCCGCCGCCAACGGATCATCAAACGGAGCGGCCGGGGAAGACGCAGTGCCCCCACTTGGGGGCGTCGGAGGCGTTGCCGAAGTGGCCCCTAGTGGTTCGGGTGGCATGGGTGCTGATAATCCAGATGGCACCGGCGAAGTCGGTCAAGTCTATGGTGGAGGAGGTGGAGGATCCGCGGGTAACCCGGCCGGCTATGCCGATGGTGGAAGCGGCTTAGTACGGATAAAAGAATATGGGTAATTATGCCATTGGCCACTGGAATTTAGCACATTGGTCCTGAGGTATTAACGAGTTCATCCATTTTTGAAGAGCGGGAGTAAAGCAATCTCTCCATTCATCATTCAAGCCTCTTCGAAAATGAGACTTTCCCACCTCAGGTTGTTGGATTTTGTGAAGATCGAAGTGCATATTGTTACTAAAATTCTCTAAGATTATTTTTATCAATCCACTGTTGCTCTTCTCAAATTCAGAGTGATCTGTAAAGGTTATACTGAAACGGTCATCTGTCTGTGAGACAGCCAACCATTGCGCTATCCATCTTATGCAAGATGGATAGTGGTTCGTTGCAAACCACTCATATTTAATATTTTCTGGTAAATCATCAAAACCCTTGGGTAGCGGCGGATCGGCAAGATGACGCTGATGAGATAGCTTCCCAATTACTTCATTTGCTAGATACTTTGCCCATGAGACAGTTGCTTGTCGTGGGTCTCGCACGTGTACATGAATGCGTCTTATTCCTGTGTTGTGGAGTATTGCCAGATTTTCGGTACTAGGGTCAAGGTGAGTCTGAGAAACGGCCCCTCCCATAGCGAATATTTTTAGTGATTCCGAAAGTATATAGTCGTTTGGAAATCTAGCTAGGCTAATCTGAATATGCGGCACACCTAAAGTATTTGATAAATTGTTTTGAATGTAGACACTGCCTGATTTCGGTAATGTTACAACCATGATGGGAGGAATGCCTTTTTTAATCCCATCTAGTCTCAATTGTTCTTCTTTCGAAGACCAATATCTAAATCCGTTTAAAACTAGGCTGTTGTGTAATCTCTGGGCTGACTGAAAGTCTCGACTCTTTGAGAATTTTGTGAAGAACGGGGAGGCGACATTTGTATGGTAGTAGCCTTTTTGGAGAACCAGGTCTGTTTTCCTGAATGCCTCTTCTTCTCCGAATAACTCATTATCCAAATCGACACTACGTAGATATTTTTCAAATATTTCCTTATCCATATCAATCTCCGATAAACATATGGGAAATTTTTATTATCATAAATTATTATAGCTGCAGATTTTGATTTTTAGAATGACGAATTTCACTCGTGAGTCTGTGCATTCTTAGGCCTCAAGGAATCGCTCTCCATTCAAATCAAGGTTAACTCGAAAATGCCCGAAGATCACGAAGCACGACAAATCGCAGCGATGGCGCTGACTCGGATCGAGAGCCACGAAGACCACTGCGCCGAGCGCTGGAGCGAGGCGCGCGACGAACTGCGGGAACTGCATCGCCGTTGGTGGTGGCTGCTCACCAGCACGATCCTCGCCGGTGCCGGGGTGCTGCTTGGGTTGTTCCGGGTCTGGGCCGAACTGCAGCAGACCTTGGCCACGATCCAGATCGCGCTGCACGGCCTGAAGCAGTTGTCGGGAGGATAGGGCAATGGCATCGATCCGGGCCAGCCTCTACGCCCGTCCACATTTCCGTTGGGATGAACTGCGCTGCCGGGGCTGCGACGGCTCCTGCTTGCACAGCCGCAACGGCAAGCCCCTGGCGAACCCGACGGAGGCGAGCCTGGACAAGCTGGAGGCGCTTCGCGTCGCGGTCGGGGTTCCGCTGCACCTGAACTCCGCGAGCCGTTGTCCGCTGCACAATGCTCGTGTGGGTGGTGCCCCGCTTTCGCAGCACCGGGCGACGGCGGAGCGACAATCCACGGCCTACGACATCCTGATCCGTGGCTTCGATAAATGGGACCTGATCCGGGTCGCGGAAGAGGTCGGCTTCGGCGGCATTGGGACCGGCTATCGCAGCTTCGTGCATGTCGACGATCGCGGCCATCGGGCGCGCTGGTAGGAAAGGCGGCAAGAGATGATCGAGATGCTGTTCTCCGCCCTGTTCGGGGGCGCCACCGGCCTGGTCGGAACCCTGGTCGGCAAGCTGTTCGGGTGGCTGGAGCTGCGCGAGCGGCGCAAGACCCTGGTCCTGGAACAGGCGCACGAACTGGCCCTGTTCGACCGCCAGGCCGAGCTGCGCCAGACGGAGCTGGAATCGGAGCGGGCGCTGGCGGAGACCGAGGCCTGGCGCAGCGCACGGGTCGCCAGCTACCGCCATGACGGCGCTTCCGGCGAGAGCTATCGCTGGGTGGCGGCGGTCCTGCGGCTCGTCCGACCGGCCCTGACCCTCACCCTGCTGCTGTTGACCGGCTGGGTCGTCATGCGGGTGACGGACCTGGGCCTGAGAGCGGAAGTGAGCAGCCAGATCGTCTATCTGGCCGCAATGGCCGTTGCCTGGTGGTTCGGCGACCGGGCACCAGTACGGCGATAGTCTACCCGGACCCGGCGGCAGGGAGCTGTTGTCGTCGGGCAGTCCGTCAGCCCTACCCCGCCCCTGGCATCGACAGCACGATCTTGCCGGCGACGGTCCGGTCAACGAAGCGCTGCAGGGCGGCGTTGGCCTCGGTCACCGGCATGGTGTCGGTGATCAGCGGCTTCAGGTGGCCGGCATCGGCCAGGGCCAGCATGTCCTCCTTCATCCGGCGGCCGGCGAGCGGGTCCTGGCGGCCGAATTCGCCGGCGCGGACGCCGACGATGTCGCAATCCTTCAGCAGCACCCGGTTCGCCGGCGCCGCCGGCAGGGTGCCGCTGGCGAAGCCGATCACCAGCAGCCGGCCACGGCGGGCCATGCAGCGCAGGGTCTCGGTGAAGATCTCGCCGCCGACCGGGTCATAGGCGATGTCGACGCCGCGGCCGCCGGTCGCCTCCATCACCGCGTCGCGGAAGCTGGAACGGTTGTCGATCGCCAGGTCCGCCCCCTTGGTCAGCGCCGCCTGGCGCTTCTCCGGCGTGGAGGCGCAGGCGATCACCCGGGCGCCCATCAGGTGGCCGATCTCCACCGCGGTCAGGCCCACGCCGCTGCCGGCGCCATGCACCAGCAGGGTTTCCCCCGGCCGGATCCGGCCGCGCGGCACCAGGGCGCAATAGGCGGTCGAGGCGGCGACGGGAAAGGCCGCGGCCTCCGCCATGCTGAAGCCCTGCGGCACCGCCATCAGGGCGCCTTCCGGCACCACGACCTCTTCCGCGAAGGCGCCGACCCGCAGGTTCACGATCACCGCATCGCCGACCGCGAAGCGCTGCACCTGCGGCCCCGCCTCGATCACATGGCCGGCGCCCTCGAAGCCCGGCACGAAGGGCAGTTCGGGCTTGTACTGGTATTCCCCCCGCAGCATCAGCATGTCGGGGAAGTTGGCGGCGGCGGCGGCGAGGCGGATGCGCAGCTGGTCCGGCTTCAGCGGCCGGCGCTCCTGCGCTTCCCAGGTCAGCACCCCGGGGCCGCCAAGCCGGCGGCAGATCATGGCATGGTAGGTTTCCGTCATGCCCCGATCCTACCCACAGCCGCGCCGCCGCGCGACAGGATGATGCCCCGCCGCCCGTCGGAAACCGAACGCCGCCGGCTCGCCGCCCTGGTGCTCGCCGCCCCGGGGCGCCTTGCCATGCTGTGCGCCCTGCAGCGGCTGGAGCTGCCCGACGCCTGGATCGCCGCCGGGGCGCTGCGTGAGGCGGTCTGGGACCGCCTGCACGGCCGCCGCTTGCGGCTGCCGCGCGGCGATGTCGACGTGATCTGGTTTGGAGCGGGTGCCGATGCCGCGACAGACCGCGCCCTGGAGGCGCGGCTGCGGGCGGCGATGCCGCGGCTGGCCTGGTCGGTGAAGAACCAGGCCCGCATGCATCTGCGCAATGGCGATCCGCCCTATCGCGACTGTGCCGCGGCCATGCGGCACTGGCCGGAGACGGCGACCGCCCTGGCCATGCGGCTGCGCGGCGGGCGGCTGGAGGTGCTGGCGCCGTTCGGCCTGGGCGACCTGTTCGGGCTGCGGCTGCGCCCGACGCCGGCCTTTGCCGGGGAAAAGCACCGGCAATTCCGCGCCCGACTGGCCGCCAAGCGCTGGCACCGCCGTTGGCCCCGGTTGCGGCTGGTGCCGGCCCGTCAGGCCGGCGCCCCGCCGCCGCGGCGGGGCCGCAGCGCCCGGCTGACCAGCCAATAGGCCAGGAGATAGGCGAGCCCGGCCGCCATCGACACCGCGCTGCCGGCGACCACCCCCAGGCTGCCGAAGGCGAAATGGGCGCAGACGATATAGGCGGTGACGGATCCCAGGCCGAACGGGAAGTTCCGCAGCAGGCCGTGCGCATGCTGTGCCGAATAGCTGGCATGGATCACCAGCAGCAGCGGGAAGAAGGTCAGCGGGAAGCCGGAGAGCAGGCCCGCCCAGTGCGGCCCGATCAGGTCCGCGGTGCCGGTGACCGCCAGCACCACGGCGACCGCCGTTCCCGCCCGCACCAGCAGCATGATCGGGGTCAGGCGCACCCGCCGGGTCATCGCCTGTTCCGGGATCGCATGCATCGCCGCCATCGCCGCCGCGATGGCGACAAGGGTCAGCCCGGCAGCGGCGGCAAAGCCCAGCTCCAGCAGGGAGAGCAGCCCGGCGGTCAGGCCGAAGGCGGGCAGGGCGGCGAGGCAGGCCCGCGCCAGTCCCCGAAACCGCCGGGCCGGGTCGGTGTCGTGCCGCGAGGCCCGCCAATAGGCGTAGCAGAGCGCCAGGGTGGCGATCAGCCCGCCCAGGGTATGGCCGGCGGCCGCCACCACGAAACCGGGCCCCTGTTCCAGGCCGATGAAGAAGTAGAGGATCGCGGTGCCCAGCGGCAGGCCGGCCAGCACGCCGGCGATGCGCGGCCCGGCGCGTTCCGCCAGGATCGACAGGCCGATCACGACGCTGCCGGTCACCACGATCTTGGCCAGCAGCAGGCCGTCGAGCATGTGCCTGCCCCCCTCCGCCCTTGGGCCCGGCTCAGTACTGCTGCAGGATGGCGCTGATGTCGCTGCGCACCGCGTCGAAGGCATGGCCGCGGCCGAAGGGGCGGCCCTGGCGGCTGTTCACCAGGAAGGCGAAGGCGCCGAAGCCGCCGCCGCGCGCCCGCCAGTAGCCGGCGAAGCCGAAGACGGAGCGCGGTTCCGACAGCCAGCCGGTCTTGCCCGCCACCCGGGTGCGCCAGTCGGTATTGCCGCGCTTGATGGTGCGGCCGCGGGCGCTCATCGGCACCTCCAGCCCGGCATAGAAGTCGGGGAAGCTGGCGGTATCCAGGTACATGCCGTGCAGCAGGGCGACGATCGCCGCCGCGCTGACCCGGCTCTCCGGGCTCAGCCCGCTGCCGCTGAACAGCTGCGGGTCCCGGCCGTCGCCGGGGCCCAGCACCGTCTCCCCCAGGCGGCCGGCGGCGGCGGCCAGGCTCTGCCGCTGGCCGGGCCGCAGGTCCGCCGCCAGGTTCAGGGTCAGGGTGTCGGCCATGGCATTGTTGGAGAAGCGCAGCATGTCGGCCAGGATCAGCCCCAGCCGCTGGCCGCTGAAGGCCAGCAGCTGCCGCCCATCCGCCGGCACCGGCGCATCCTCCACCGTCACCCCGCCGTCGATCCGGATGCCGCTGCGCTGCAGATAGCCGTGCAGGATCTGCCCCAGCACCAGCGGCGGGTTGCTGATCGCGCGGTGGAAGATGAAGGGCGCGGCACCGGCCGGCATGGAGCCGGTGACATTGATGGTGTCGATGCCGTCGGCGGTCTGCCGGCCCGCGTTCAGGGCCATGCGGCTGGCATGGGTCTTCACCGTGGCGGCGATCCGCACGGCGGGGATCGGGAAGGGCAGCATCGACACCGTCGCCGGGGCCCCGGCGCCGCTGCCGGGGGTGACCATCACCGCCACGGTGCCGAAGTCGGTGGCGGCGGCGGCGAGCGGCGCGTCATAGGCATTGGCGGAGCGCCGCAGCGCCTGGCAGCGATCCTTGATCTCGCAGTCCAGCGGGCCGAAGCGCAGCAGGTTCACCCGCAGCCGGCCGGTGATGCGCTGCACGCCGCTGGCGCGCAGCATGTCGGCCATCCGGCCCAGATCGTCCTGGGTGATCGACGGATCGCCGGACGCGACATAGATCAGGTCGCCCTGCAGCACCCCGGCCTGCACCGGGCCGGTGCCGTAGAGCGGGGTGGAGAATTCATGGCCCGCACCGTAGGTACGCAGCGCATCGGCGGCGACGAACAGCTTGCTGACCGAGGCCGGCGAAAGCGGCTGCTCGGCGTTCATCGCGGCGATGCGGTGGGCGCGGCCCTGCTCGTCGAAGCGCACGACCAGGGCGGTGACGTCGGCGCCCATCGCGGCCATTGCCGGCAGGCCCGCCGCCTCCTGCGCGCGGGCCGGGCCCGCCGTCCCGGGCAGGGCGGAAATCACCAGGGCGAGAAGGCAGAATACCGGCAGCCAGCCGGCCGGGCGCAGGCCTTTCAGCAATTCCGAACCTCCATGCGGCACTTCCTCCGGGCACCCCGTCGGCGGAGCGCGGCCGGAGAGTGGCACGGGGTGCGGGCGGAATGAAAGCCGCCCGCGGCAGGTTCAGAAGGCTGCCCGCCGGATCAGGAGGCGGCGCGGCTGGCCTTGCGGCGCTCGTGCGGCAGCAGGTGGCGCTTGCGCAGGCGGATCGCCTTCGGCGTCACCTCCACCAGCTCGTCATCGTCGATATAGGCCAGCGCCTTTTCCAGGGTCATCCGCAGGGGCGGGGTCAGCTTCACCGCATCGTCCTTGCCGGCGGCACGGATGTTGGTCAGCTGCTTCGCCTTCAGCGGGTTCACGTCCAGGTCGTTGTCGCGGCTGTTCTCGCCCACGATCATGCCCTGGTAGACCTCTGTCCCGGGCTCCACCATCAGGGCGCCGCGCTCTTCCAGGTTCCACAGCGCATAGGCCACGGCCGCGCCGTCGGCGTTGGAGACCAGGACGCCGTTGCGCCGGCCCGGGATCGGCCCGCGATGGGGCCCATAGGCATGGAACACCCGGTGCATGATGCCGGTGCCGCGGGTGTCGGTCAGGAACTCGCCGTGATAGCCGATCAGGCCGCGGCTCGGCGCGATGAAGGTCAGCCGGGTCTTGCCGCCGCCGGAGGGGCGCATGTCCTGCAGCTCGGCGCGGCGTTCCGACATCTTCTCCACCACCGGGCCGGTATAGGCGTCGTCGACGTCGATCTGCACGTTCTCCAGCGGCTCCAGCTCCTGGCCGGTCTGGGGGTCGCGGCGCGACAGCACCCGCGGCCGGCTGACCGCCACCTCATAGCCTTCCCGCCGCATCGTCTCGATCAGCACGCCCAGCTGCAGCTCGCCGCGGCCGGCGACCTCGAAACTGTCCTTGTCCTCGCTCTCCGTCACCTTGATCGCGACATTGCCTTCCGCCTCGCGCTGCAGGCGGGCCCAGAGCACCCGGCTGGTGACCTTGTCGCCGTCGCGGCCGGCCAGCGGCGAGGTGTTGACGGAGAAGGTCATCGCCAGGGTCGGCGGGTCGATCGGTGTGGCGGGCAGGGCGGATTCCAGGTCCAGCGCGCCCAGGGTGTCGGCGACCGTGGCCTTCTGCAGGCCCGCAATGGCGACGATGTCGCCGGCCTCGCCGCTCTCCACCGGCACCCGTTCCAGGCCGCGGAACGACAGCAGCTTGCTGATCCGCGCCCGCTCGACCTCGGTGCCGTCCGGGCGCAGGGCGCGGACCATCTGGTTGACGGCGACCCGCCCGGCCTGGATCCGGCCGGTCAGGATGCGGCCCAGATAGGGGTCGGCCTCCAGGATCGAGGCGAGGATCGCGAAGGGGGCGTCCGGCTCCGCCTGCGGCGGCGGGACATGGTCCAGGATCAGCCGGAACATGGGTGCCAGGTCCTTCCGCTCCTCGTCCAGCTCCGTCACCGCCCAGCCTTCCCGGCCGGAGGCATAGAGCATCGGGAAGTCGAGCTGCTCGTCGGTCGCGTCGAGCGCGGCGAACAGGTCGAAGACCTCCTCGTGCACCTCTTCGGGGCGGGCGTCGGGGCGGTCGATCTTGTTGACCACGACGATCGGCCGCAGTCCCAGCCGCAGCGCCTTCTGGGTGACGAACTTGGTCTGCGGCAGCGGCCCCTCGGCCGCGTCGACCAGCAGGATCACGCCGTCGACCATCGACAGGATGCGTTCCACCTCGCCGCCGAAATCGGCATGGCCGGGCGTGTCGACGATGTTGATCCGCACGTTCTGCCAGTCCACGGCGGTACATTTCGCCAGGATCGTGATGCCGCGCTCGCGCTCCAGGTCGTTGCGGTCCAGCGCCCGCTCCGCCACCTGCTGGTTGGCGCGGAAGGCGCCGGACTGGCGCAGGAGGGAATCGACCAGGGTTGTCTTGCCGTGGTCGACATGGGCGATGATGGCGATGTTGCGACGATCCAAGGGGCACACTGTCTGAAGGTTCGGGGGCGCCGCACAGGGCGCGCGCGCTGCCTTATACCCGGCGCGCTGCGGCGCGACAACGCGCATGCTGCATGTGCGAGATTGCGGCGCATACTGCACCGGAAGGTTTGAACGGAAATTTAACGCCGGCGGCCGATCCTCCCCTGTGATGGCAATCCGGAGACTCCGCATGGGCCCGTTCCCCGCACTCAGACCGGCGCCGCGCGCGGCCGTTCTGGCTCTCGCGCTGGGCCTCGCCCTGCTGGCAGCGCCGGCGGCGCGGGCGGAGACGCCGTTCCGCATCGGCACCTCGGCTACCGGTCTTCTGGTCTGGATCGCGCAGGCCATGGGTGCCTTCGAGGATGCCGGGGTCGAGGTGGCGGTCGAGCGCCTGTCCTCCGGCGTCGAGGGGCTGGACCGGACCGAGAGCGGTGCGCTGGACCTGGCCGCCAGCTCCGAATTCGCCTTCACCACCCGCATCGCCCAGGGCGCCGACCTGTGCATCTACGGCACTTTGTCGGCGTCACGCACGGTGGAGCTGCTTGCCCGTGCCGACAGGGTGGGGCCGTCCCCGGCCGACCTTGCCGGCAAGCGGATCGGCGTCACCCAGGGCAGCGTCGCCCGCTTCTTCCTCTGGCAGTACCTGGCGTTGGAGCAGGTGCCGGAGGAGGATGTCATCCTGGTCGACCTGAACCCGCGGGAGATGGTCCGGGCGATGCGCGACGGCGAGATCGATGCCGCGATCGTCTGGGAACCCCATGCGACGCAGATCCGCGAACTGCTGCAGGGCCGCCTGGTCGACTACAAGGACCAGAGCCTGCAGCACTACTATTTCGTCCTGCAGGGGCGCTGCGGCCTGGAGCAGCGGCGGCCCGATGCCCTGCGCGCGGTGCTTTCGGCGCTGATCGAGGCGGACGCGCTGGCCCGGCGGGATCCCGATCGGGCCAAGCGCTACATGATGCCGGTCCTGAAGCTGGGGCCGGCGGAAATCGACCGGATCTGGCCGAAACACTCGCTCGGCGTGGTGCTGCCGCAGGACCTGCTGCTGCTGATGGAGATGGAGGCGCGCTGGCTGCAGTCGGCGGGCCTGGCCGGGGAAGGGGCGCTCAACGCCCTGCATCGGGTGCGCCCGCGTGCGCTGGCGGATGTCGCGCCGGCGGCCGTGCAGATGGTCTGGTAGCGACATGAAGCTGCGCACCAAAGCCCTGCTGTTCAACCTCGGGGTCAGTGCGACCGCGCTGTTCCTTGCCGCCGTGATCGCGACGGCGATCGCCCTTGTCATGCGCATGGAGGACAGGTCTTCCAGGCTCGCCGCGCTGCGCGCGGACATGCTGCGGGCGGAGGGGCTGACCTCGGAACTGCTGCTCGACGGCGCGGGCGAGCGGCCGCTGCAGCAGTGGCGGAAGCTCTCCCTCGACCTGCAGGGGCGGCTGCAGCGCGCCGACGGGCCGCTGCCGGACATGCCCCAGCTGCGGGAGGAATTCCTGAGCCGGATCCGTGCGATGGACCAGTCGTTCGAGCGGTTGGGCCAGCTGACCGGGGCCGAGCCGGCGATCATCCGCAACGTGCTGCTGATGCGGCTGCGGACCAACAAGGACGCGCTGCTTTCGCGCATCGAAGAGATCGAGGGCGAGACGATCCTGGTCGCCGCCGAGCAGCATCGCTGGCTGGTCGCCGCCGCGGTGATCGCCATTGCCGTCCTGCTGATCCTGGCCGGCAGCCATTACTGGGTGACGCGGCGCTACCTGCTGTCGACCTATGAAGAGCTGAGCGGCGCCATCCGCGACCTTGCCGACGGCCAGCTTGCGAAGCCGATCCCTGTGACGGGGAGCGGAGAGGCGGGCGAGCTGATGGGGCGCCTGGAGGAGATGCGGGCGCGCCTCTTCGAGGCGATGCAGCGCGAGGCCGAGCAGCGGCGGCGGGCGGAGGAACTGAGCCGCGCGAAGTCGAATTTCGTCGCCTCCGTCAGCCACGAGCTGCGCACCCCCCTGACCGGCCTGCTGGGGCGGCTGGAGCTGGCGGCAGGCCGCCGGGCCCTGCCGGCAATGGCGGCGGACCTGGGCCTCGCCCGCGCCGCCGGCAGCCATCTGCTCGCCCTGGTCAACCAGGTCCTGGACTTCTCGCGCATGGAGGCGGGGCATTTCGAACTCGCCACGGCGCCGTTCGACCCGGAGAGCCTGGTGCGCGGCGTGGACGGCCTGCTGGCGTCCCAGGCGGCAGACAGGGGGCTGCGGCTGCGGACCACATTCACGGTCGACGGTGGCGATGCCTGCCGGCTTCTGGGCGACGAGGCGCGGCTGCGGCAGGTGCTGATCAACCTGGTCGGCAATGCCATCAAGTTCACGCCGTCCGGCCAGGTCGAGGTTGCGGGCGCGGTGGCGGCGGGCGGCGAGGACAGCCGGCTCCTGTCACTGACGGTCAGCGATACCGGCCCGGGGATCCCGGCGGACGCGCGGGACCGCATCTTCGAGGAATTCGTGCAGCTGGAGCAGAGCGGCGACGCCACGCAGTCGGGCGCCGGCCTGGGCCTGGCAATCACGGCCCGCCTGGTCCGCCAGATGGGCGGCTCGATCGTCGCAACCGAGGCGGTGGGCGGCGGCGCCTGCTTCCGCGTGGCGATCGAACTGCCGCTCGCACCCGCCGACGCGGTCCGCGACTGCGCCGGCGCGCAGGTGCCGGACGCCCCGCTGTCGGTCCTGGTGGTGGAGGATGTCGCCTTCAACCGCGACATCGTCCGCGAGTTCCTGACCGCCGCCGGCCATCAGGTCGAGGAGGCCGCGGACGGCCGCGAGGCGCTGCGCCGGCTGGCCGGGTCGGGCCCCTTCGACGTTGTCCTGATGGACATCAACATGCCGGTGATGGACGGGATCGAGGCCACCCGGCAGATCCGTGCCAGCGGCACGGACTGGGCCAATGTGCCAATCCTGGGCCTGACCGCCAATGCCTTCCAGGAGCAGGTGCGGACCTACATCGCCGCCGGCATGACCGGCTGCATCGCCAAGCCGGTGGTCTGGGACGACCTCTATTCCCGCCTCTCCGAGGTCACCGGGCGCACCGTTTCCCGGGTCCGGATCGATCGTCGCGGCCAGGTCCCTGCGCCGGCCCCCGCTGCGCAGCAAACCGCCGCGCAGGTTGCCGCTCCGGCCCCGGCCCCGGCCCCGGCCCCGGCGTCGCCGCCCGTTGCTGGGATCATCGACCGGCAGCAGATGGAGGACCTGGTGACCTATCTGGGCGCCGGCCAGGCGATCGCCTCGCAGCAGGAATCGCTGGCCCATCTCGAGGATCGCATCGCGCATCTGGCGGATCTCAGCGGCAGCCCGGTCCAGTTCAGCCAGGAGGCCCATGCCCTGGCCGGCGTCGCCAGCAATTTCGGCTTCGCCGCGCTGGCGGCGCGGCTGCGGCAGCTGGAACAGGAGGCGGGCACCGGCGGCGACGGGGCCGCGTCGGCAGCGGACCTGCCGGACCTGGTCGCGGCCACCCGCCGGGAGGCCGAGCGGCTGATGGCCGCCCTGTGTGGCAATGCCGCCGGCAATGCCGCCGGGGCGCGGTCCGCCGCCGGATAGCACGGTCGCGGCGCTAGAAACCCTCGCTATCCGGAAAGTACTGGTAGAGCCAGGTTTCCGTCAGGGCGCCGGCATCCCGGCGCTTGCCCGCGCCCTTCAGATAGAGCCGCATGTCCACAGGGTCCGCCCCCGCCGCCTGCACCTCGAAAAAGGCGCGGACGCGGCCCGGGCGGCCGACCACCGGATGGGCGTCCTGCAGTCCGGCGGTGCCGCGCGAGAGGGTGACTTCGGGGGCCACCTCGCCGCGGCCGAAGGCGGCCAGGCCGCCGCCCTCGAAATCGACCACGAAGCGGGTCACGCCTTCCGGGCGCGGCTGCCCGGGCACGCCGCCGGCGCCGCTCCACGTCGCCACGGCGCGGCCGAGGGCGCTGGCTGCCGGAATCGCGCCGTCCCACAGCAGCCGATAGCCGAACGCCAGCCTTTGGCCGGGTTCCGCCGGTGCCTCCGGCACCCAATAGGCGACGATATTGTCGTGGATCTCGTCATCGGTCGGGATCTCGACGAGCTGCACCTGGCCGCGGCCCCAGCCCCCCTTGGGCGCCACCCACAGGGAGGGGCGGCGATCGTAGAACACGCCATCGTCCTGGTAATGGTCGAAGGCGCGGTCGCGCTGCAGCAGGCCGAAGCCTTTCGGGTCGCTGTCCTGGAACGAGTTGGTCATCACCCGCGGCGGGTTCTTCAGCGGCCGCCAGATCCGTTCGCCGCTGCCGGTCCAGATCGCCAGGCCGTCGGAATCGTGGATCTCCGGCCGCCAGTCCCGCGCCTGCCGGCCATGGGTCTCGCCATACCAGAACATGCTGGTCAGCGGCGCGATCCCCAGGCGCCGGATCGGCTTGCGCGGGAACAGCGCGCAGTCGACGTCCATCTCCACCCCGTCGGTGGCCGCGCCGCCCTGGCCCCGGTTGCGGCAGTCGATGCGGTAGGCGCCGGCAATGCTGGGGCTGTCCAGGCGGGCATAGACGATCACGCGGCCCTGTTCGCCGGGAACCCGCTGCAGCCAGAAGCCGGTGAAGCGGGGGAATTCCTCCGGCGTGTCCAGGCCGGTGTCGATCGCCAGGCCGCGGGCCGACAGGCCGTACTGGCCCCGCGCGCCGGCGGTGCGGAAATAGGAGGCGCCGAGGAAGGCGATCCAGTCGCCGTCCTGGCGCGGCATGGCGATCCGGAAGCCGGAAAAGCCGATATCCTCCGGCAGGGCCCGTGCCACATGGTCGGCCGGCATGTCGAAATAGTCCTGCCGGTACAGGATCTCCCGTGCCGCACCGTCGCCGACCACCCAGATCCGGCAGGGGTCCTGGAAATAGCGGCCGAGGTGGAACAGCTGCACCGGGTCGCCGCCGCCGCCATCGGCCCAGAGCGCGGCCGCCTTGCGGAAGCGGATCGCCTGGAAGGCGTCATAGTCGATGCGGTCCAGGATTTCCCGGTACGGCTTGGGGGCGGCCTGCCAGGGCCGCGCCGCCGCCGCTTCGGCCTCTGCCTTCAGGCGGTCGAAGCTGAACGGCACGGGTGCGCCCAGGACAAGCGGGCTGGCCTCGCTGGCCGGCGCGGCGACGCCGGTGGCGGCCTGCAGGGGGCCGGGCAACAGGCCCAGAGCGGCAAGGCTGATGGAAGCGCTCAGGATCTCGCGTCGGTTCATCGGAGGCCGTCGGTTGCGTGCGGGCCGGCAGGGAACAGGGATAACAGCGAAGCGGCGGCGGTGTTCCATCGCGGCGCGGCAGCCCGTGCCCCGGGGCTGCCTTCAGCGGAAATGCCGCTCCATCCGCTCCAGCGCCGCATCCAGGGTGGCGGTGGACTTGCAGAAGCAGAATCGGGCGGTGTCGGTGATCGGCGACTCGTGGCAGAAGGCGGAAACCGGGATCGCCGTGACCCGCGCCTCTTCCGTCAGGTGGCGGCAGAAGGCGACATCGTCGCCGTTGAAGCCGGTGGAGCCGATGTCGATGTTCACGAAATAGGTGCCGGCGCAGTCGTGGGTGGCGATGCCCATGCGGTGGAAGCCGGCCACCAGATGGTCGCGGCCGGCCTGCATGCGCTGCGCCAGCCCGTCGAAATAGCCGTCATCCTTGTCCAGGCCGACGGCCACGGCCGCCTGCAGGTTGGGCGCGGTGGTGAAGGTCAGGAACTGGTGCGCCTTGATCACCGGCGCCAGCAGGTCCGCCTGGGCGGTGACCAGGCCGATCTTCCAGCCGGTCAGCGAGAACATCTTGCCGGCGGACGAGATCTTGACCGTGCGCTCGAACATGCCGGGCAGGGTGTTGAACGGCACGTGGCGCAGACCGTCATAGACCAGGTGCTCGTAGACCTCGTCGGCGATCACATAGGCGTCGCTCGCCTCCACGAACTCCGCGATCAGCGCCAGTTCCGCAGCCGAGAAGACCTTGCCCGTCGGGTTCAGCGGATTGTTCAGGATCACCGCCTTGGTCTTCGGTCCGAAGGCGCGCGCCAGGTCCTCGCGGTTCAGGGTCCATTGCGGCGGTCGCAGGGTGACGATCCGCGGCACGCCACCGGCCCGCTGCACCATCGGCACATAGGCGTCGTACATCGGCTGGAACATCACCACCTCGTCGCCGCTGTCGACCAGCGCCAGGATCGCGCAGATCAACGCCTCGGTGGCGCCGGAGGTGATCAGGGTCTCGGCGCTCCAGTCCAGGTCCAGGCCGTAGAAGCGCTTCTCGTGGCGGGCCAGCGCCTGCCGGGCCTCCGGAATGCCGGTCATCGGCGGGTACTGGTTCCAGCCGTTCATCAGCGCATCGGCCGCCGACCGGCGCAGATCCTCCGGCCCGTTGTCGTCGGGAAAGCCCTGGCCCAGGTTGATGGCGTCGTGCTGCCGGGCCAGGTCGTTCATCGCCTGGAAGATGGTTGTGCCCATCCGGTCATAGATCGGATTGACCGCTCGCATGATGTTCCCTTCCCCGACTGCGCGACGCGCAGGATGCCGACACAACCTTGTCACGGTTGTCGAATCCGCTGTCTTTAGCCGGGCAGGGCCGGGCGTTGCAATCGGAGTTTTCGGCGGGCAAGCGGAGTTTTCGAGGCGCGAGCCGGCGTTCTGCTCAGCCCCAGAGGGCGGCCGGCGGGGGCATCATCCGGCTGTCGTCGAAGCGGATGCCCGGATCCCGGTCGCGGGCCAGCAGAAGCGGCCCGTCCAGGTCCACGAAGTCGGCACCCTGCGCCACCAGCACCGCCGGCGCCATCGCCAGCGAGGTGGCCAGCATGCAGCCCACCATGACCTTCAGGCCGGCATCGCGGGCCGCCTGCCGCAGCGCCAGCGCTTCCGTCAGGCCGCCGGTCTTGTCCAGCTTGATGTTGACGGCGTCATAGCGGCCGACCAGCGCCTCCAGCCCGGACCGGTCGTGGCAGCTCTCGTCGGCGCAGAAGGCCACCGGGTGGGGGATGCCGGCCAGGGCCTGGTCCTTGCCGGCCGGCAGCGGCTGTTCGATCAGCGACACGCCGAGCCGGGCGAGCTCCGCCGGCATGGTGGCAAGCTCGTCCGGCCCCCAGGCCTCGTTCGCATCGACGATCAGGGTGGCCTCGGTGGCTGCCCGCACCGCGGCGACCCGGTCCAGGTCGGCCGCCCCGCCGCCCAGCTTCAGCTTCAGCAGCGGCCGGTGGCGGTTCGCCGCCGCCTGTTCGCCCATCGCCGCCGGATCGTCCAGCGACAGGGTGAAGGCGGTGACCAGCGGCTGCGGTGCCGGCAGCCCGGCCAGTTCGTGCACCGGCCGGCCCGCCAGCTTCGCCTCCAGGTCCCACAGGGCACAGTCGATGGCATTGCGCGCAGCACCCGCCGGCATGCGCCGGCGCAGCTCCTCCCGCCCCAGGCCGCCGGCAACCGCGTCGGCCTGTTCGGCGATGGCGGCGGAAACGCTCTCCACACTCTCGCCATAGCGGGCGTAGGGCACGCATTCGCCCTGGCCGACGGCCTCGCCCTCGGCGATCCGGCAGACCAGGGTGCGGACCTCGGTCCGGGCATCGCGGCTGATCCGGAACACGCCGCGGATCGGCCAGGCCTCCGCCCCCGCGGTCAGGCTGCGCTGCGCCATCGGCTCAGCCCAGCAGGTTGTCGAGGATCGGGTCGACGCCGAAGCGCACCGGATCGGTCGCCGGCAGGCCGGTCTGCGCCTCGATCTCCTTCAGGCAGGCGCGGGCGGCCGCCTCGTCGGGCAGGTTGTGGGTGTCCACCGCCACGCCGACGAACTTGACGTCGGGGCTGGTCAGCCGGCCGCAGGCCAGGTTGTGCGCCATGCAGGCCTGCAGGTCGGGGATCGGGTAGTGCGGCAGGCCGCGCATGTGGGTGCGGGTCGGTTCGTGGCACAGCACCAGGGCATCCGGCGCCGCGCCGTGCAGCAGGCCCAGGCTGACGCCGGCGAAGGAGGGGTGGAACAGCGAGCCCTGGCCCTCGATCAGGTCCCAATGGTCGGGCTCGTTGTCCGGGGTCAGCCATTCCACGGCGCCGGAAATGAAGTCCGCGATCACCGCGTCCAGCGGGATGCCCCGGCCGGCGATGAAGATGCCGGTCTGCCCGGTGGCCCGGAAATCCGCCTTGATGCCGCGGTCGGTAAGGCCCTTCTCCAGGCTCAGCGCGGTGTATTTCTTGCCGACCGAGCAATCGGTGCCGACGGTCAGCAGCCGCTTGCCGCTGCGCCGCTTGCCCTTGCCGGTGGCGAAGTCCTGGGTCGGGTGGCGCACGTCGTAGAGGCTGCGCCCCAGCGCCTTCGCCCGCTCCGCTACCTGCGGGATGCTGCCCAGCTTCTTGTGCAGGCCGCTGGCGATGTCGAAGCCGGCCTCCAGCGCCTCGATGATGGTCTCGATCCAGCTGTCGGGCAGCACGCCGCCGGAATTCACCACCCCGATCACCATGGTCCGGACACCCTGTGCCTTGGCCTCGGCGACACTCATGTCGGGCAGGCCGACATCGGCCTTGCAGCCGTCCAGGCGCAGCTGCCCGACGCACCAGTCGCGGCGCCAGTGCACGATTCCCGCCGCGGTCTTCGCCGCCAGCTGGTCGTGGGCGTCGCCGAGAAACAACAGATAGGGCTTTTCCATTCGCTCAACTCCTGCAGCGCGGCCGCCGGTCCCGGGATTCCAAGGGAAGGGGGTGTCGGCGGCCGGTGTCCGCCTGTGCATACCGCTGGATGACGGGGGAAGCCAAGCGCGATCTGGCGGGGCCCGCCGGCAGCGGCTCGCCGGAGGACCGTCGCTAGCGGGTCCGCAGGCGCGGCTGGTCCGGCTGGTCCAGCTGGAGGGCCGGCACGGGCTGCTCGTCCGCGGCGCCGTCCGGCCGGCCGGCCCAGGGGGAGCTGTCCAGCCAGGCGAGCAAGGCGGTCTCGTCCAGCGGCCGGCTGACGAAGTATCCCTGGATCGTGTCGCAGCCCAGATGCCCCAGATGTTCCAGGGTCGGCTCGTCCTCGACACCTTCGGCGGTGACCTTGAGGCTCAGATTGTGCGCCAGCTCGATCATCGTGCGGGTGATCACCTCGTCGTCGGGCACCCGCTGCATGTTCATCACGAAGGACTTGTCGATCTTCAGCTCGCTGATCGGCAGCCGCCGCAGATAGCCCAGCGAGGTATAGCCGGTCCCGAAATCGTCGATCGCGATGCACACCCCCATCCGGTCCAGCCGGTTCAGGGTCTCCGTCGCCCGCGCGGCGTCGGAGATGATGGCCGTCTCGGTGATCTCCAGCACCAGGCGGTCGGGGGCCACCTGGTGTCGCGCCAGGCTGTTCTCGACGCTGCGCGGAAAGCCCGGATTGTGCAGGGTCAGGGCGGAGATGTTGACCGACACGGTCAGGTCCCAGCCCTGCTTCTGCCATTTCGCGCAGTGCCGCAGCGCCGATTCCAGCACCCAGCTGGTCAGGGCGGCGATCATACCCGTCTGCTCCGCCAGCGGAATGAACAGGTCGGGGAAGATCATGCCGAGCTTCGGGTGCCGCCAGCGCAGCAGGCATTCCACGCCTTCGATCCGCCGGCGCGTCAGATCGATCTTGGGCTGGAAGTTCAGCTCCAGCGAATCGTCGTCCACGGCGCGCCGCAGGTCGTGGCTGAGCGCCAGTTCGTCATTCTCCTCGCTCTCCGGGTCGCCCTCGAAGATGGCGAAGCCGGTGCTCTGCCGCTTCGCGGCCCGCATCGCGGTCTCCGCGCTGCGCATCAGGCCATGCGCTTCCAGCCCGTGATGCGGCGCGTGGGCGATGCCGATGCCGACACCGACCATGAACTCGCTGCGGCCGATCTTGAACGGTGCCTGCATCCGCTCGACGATCTGGCTGGCGACGGTCACCGCATGGGCAAGGCTGGTGCCCGGCGGCAGCAGAACGCCGAACTCGTCGTCGCCCACCCGCGCCAGCCGGTCGCCGGCCTGCAGCACCTCGCGCAGGCGGCCGGAGGTCAGCTCCAGCAGCCTGTCGCCCGCCTCATGCCCCAGGGACTGGTTGACCCTGTTGAAACCGATCAGGTCCAGCAGCAGCAGCGCCAGCGGGTCCTGCGCGCTGGCGTCTGCCAGCGCCTCCTGCAAGGCGATCAGGAACTGGCTGCGGTCGGGCAGCCGGGTCAGCGGGTCGTAGATCGTCTGCTCGGCAAGATGATTCTCGGCGCGCTCCAGCTGGCGGCCGATTTCCGCCTGGCGGCGGGCGCCGCAGACCGCGCGCAGAAGCGCGGAGGGGGAGAGATCTTCCGACGACAGGCAGTCGGCGGCACCGGCCGCCAGCACCCGCCGCAGCCCGTCGGCCGCCGTCTGGGTGGCAAAGCAGATGACCGGCAGTGCCGGGGCCGGGCTGTCGAATTCCGCCAGCAGGTCGCAGATCTCGCCATGGCTCAGCGGCGGCCAGAGCAGCAGGCCGTCATGCTGGCGCTCGGCCATCTCCTGCCGTGCGGCGGCGATGCCGTCGACCTCGTCCAGTCCCAGCGGCAGGCCGGTGGCGCCGAGCGCCGCCCGGAGGATCTCCGTCGATGCCGTGCCGCGCAGGCGGCAGATCAGGAAGCGCACCGGCGGCCCCGCTCGGCATCCGGGCGGGGGGCAGGCGCGGCGCGGCGCAGCGCGGCGAATGCAAGTGACGGCGCTGCAGCCTTCTCGCCAGTCATCCCCATGCCTATCGTATCCCGGCCCATCGATACCCGGTCCGTCGAAACCGGCCGCCGCGAACCCCGGCGCGATTCAAAGCGCCATGCTGCCGCCGACGCAGCTATTTGCTTGTTGCATGATAAACCCCGTCCCAGTCGGGACCGGGTGGAGTCTGCCGGTATTCGCGGATTCTTTCCAGGTATAGATCGTACAGGGCGGAAAGATCCGCTTCCTGGCGCTGACAATTCGCCGCCATTTGCTCGGCACGGTCCCAGTCCTGTGCGCGATAGGCGTGCAGCATCTGCGCGTGGTTCGCGGCCAGGCTGCGGAAGCCCTCCGACCCGGCCAGCGATTCGTCGCCGAGCAGCGCGAAGATCCGTTCCGCCTCGGTCTTGCCCTTGACCGCGATGAGGTCGATTTCCAGCAGCGCGAAGCCGGCGGCCCCGGCGGCGGTATTGTCGCCGATCACCACGTTGACGCCGTAGGTCTTCGACTGTCCCTCCAGCCGCGACGCCAGGTTCACCGCATCGCCCAGCACCGAATAGTCGAAGCGCTGCTCGGATCCCATATTGCCGACCACCACCTCGCCGCTGTTCAGGCCGATGCCGATCCGCAGCGGCACGAAGGCCGTTCCCGACGCCTCCGCCTCCGCCTTCAGTTCGGCGTTCAGCTCGTCCAGCCGGGCGAACATGCCAAGGGCCGCGCCGCAGGCCTTGGCCGGATGGCCCGGCACGTCCAGCGGGGCGTTCCAGAACGCCATGATGCAGTCGCCCATATACTTGTCGATGGTGCCGCCGCTCTCCAGGATCAGGTCGGTCATCGGGGTCAGGAAGCGGTTGATCAGCCGGGTCAGGCCCTGCGGGTTGCTCTTGAACTGCTCGGAGATCGTGGTGAAGCCGCGGATGTCGCAGAACAGGAAGGTCATGTCCCGCATCTCGCCGCCCAGCCGCAGCCGGCTCGGATCGTCGGCAAGCTGCTCCACCAGGGCAGGGGACAGGTACTGCCGGAAGGCACTGCGGACCCGGGACCGCTCCGCCTCGCTTTGCAGGTAGTTCAGCAGCGATGAGCTGAGATAGACCAGCAGCACCGCGATTGACGGCGTGACCGGGTCCAGCAGCACCAGCTGCGTCTCGTAGCCCCAGACCGAGACGCCGACCGCCAGGCCGATGCCGGCCACGCCGATCACCGCGCACCACATCGCCCCCAGCCGCCGCATCAGGAAGATCAGCAGCAGCGACAGCACGACCACATAGACGAACTCCAGCCCGTCGAACCAGTCGGGCCGTTCCAGGAAGTGCTGCAGCAGGATCTGCTCGATCGCCATGGCATGCACTTCCACCCCGGGCAGGACCGGGTCGACGGGGGAGGTCCGCAGGTCCTTCAGCCCCTCCGCGCTGGTGCCGATCAGGACGATATTGCCGTCCAGCAGCGCCGGGTCGAATGCGCCGTCCAGCACCTGCCAGGCCGGCAGGAAGCGGGCCGGCTCGCTGCGGGTGAAATGCACCCACAGTCGGCCGCGGCTGTCGGTCGGCACCTCCAGCCGGCCGATCCGCATCGCCGTGATGCCGGTGTTGATGCCGAAATTCTCCTGCTGGTTGGCGCCGGACGCCTTCACGATGGTGGTGGAGGCGCCCTGCGCGACCCGCAGTGCCTCGGTCGTCAGGGTGCCGTAGCGCTTCTCGCCGACACGCACGATCAGCGGCACCCGGCGGATGATGCCGTCCCGTTCCGGGATCAGGTTGAAGCTGCCATTGCCGGCGGCCGCGGCGGCCAGGCCCTCGACATTGGTGATCGCGCCGTTGAAGCCGGGGATGAAGGCCCCGGGATCGTCCCCGGCAATGGCGAAATTGCCCTTCTGGACCGGCAGCCGCGCGGTCTTCTCGGCGGTGCCGACGAAGCCGGTGACGACCGGCGTCTGTGCCACGATCTCCTTCAGGACATCGTCATGGTCCGGCAGGTTGGCCAGGTCTTCCCGGATCTTCGAGGTGTCGGCCAGCCGGTTCCAGACCTCGACGATGTTGCGCGGGCTGGTCTGGTCGGGTTCGGCGAAGACGATGTCCATCGTGATCACCGCCGCCCCGGCATTGGTCAGGTCGGCCACCAGCTGCGCCACCAGGGTGCGTGGCCAGGGCCACTGGCCGTAGCGGGCCAGGGTCTCGTCGTCGAGGTCGACGATGCGCACCGGCAGCGGCTCGTAGGGGCGCGGGGCGAAGCGCTGGAAATAGTCGAAGACCTGGTTCCGAAGGTCGGCCAGCACGCGGCCGGGATCGGTCACCCGCCAGGCCAGGATGGCCACGAGCACCATCAGCGGCACGACGACGGGCACCTGCCTGCGCCAGCGCCTCATCGCAGCCGTCCCGGCCACCGGCCGGCGCGGGCCCGGTCAGTCGTGAAGCCGCCGGTAGATCTCATCGAATTCCTGGTGGTGGTTGCGGAACAGGTCCAGCAGCGCCGGATCGAAATGCTCGCGCGGGTCCAGCCTGTCATCGCCTTCGGTCATGATCGCCACCGTCTTCTCGTGGCTGAAGGCGGGCTTGTAGGGCCGTGCCGAGCGCAGGGCGTCGTAGATGTCGGCCATCGCGACGATGCGGGCGGAGAGCGGGATCTGTTCCCCCTGCCAGCCGTTCGGATAGCCGCCGCCGGCCCATTTCTCGTGATGGCCCTGCGCGATCTCCGCCGCCATTGCCAGCCGCGGCGCGGCGGCGAGGATCTGGTGGCCATAGACCGGGTGGCTGTTCATCTCGTGCCGCTCCTCCGGGGTCAGCGGCCCCTTCTTGCGCAGGATCGCGGCATCGACACTCATCTTGCCGACATCGTGCAGCTGCGCGGAATAGCGGATCTCGTCGCACCATTCCGCCGGCTGCCCGACCATGCGGGCCAGGTGGTAGCTGTACTCGTTCACGCGGACGATGTGGTTGCCGGTTTCCTCGTCATGGATCTCCGCCGCGCGGGCCAGCAGGCTGATCGACAGCATGAAGGCCTCTTCGGTCTCCGCCTGCAGGGCGGCGATGCGGGCGCGGCCCTCCCGCAGCTGGCGGTTGCGGACCTGCAGCTCGCGGTTCTTGGCGCGGATGCGGTCGGACATGTCGGCGCGTTCGACCAGATCGGCCAGGATCCGCGAAACCGGCAGCACGAGCTCTTCCTGGGCGGAATCGAAGGGGATGGGCTCTGCGCCAGGGGCGGCCTTGTCCGGCAGGCGGTTGATCAGCTGCACCACCCCGGTGACCGAATTGCGGAAGTTCTTCAGCGGGAAGCACATCACCGACCGGGTGACATAGCCGGCGCGCTCGTTCGCCGGGTTGAACCGGTAGGGCCGGTTCTTCGGGATCCGGTAGACGTCGGGGATCCGCAGGGTCTTCCCCGTCGCGCCGACATAGGCGGCGATCGCCGGCGCGTCGAGCGGGATCTCAAACCCCTTCGCGCGAATCCGCACCCGGTCGTTCTGCACCCGCATCGCCTGCAGCCGGCGCGTCGGGCCGCGGCCGCGCACGATGAAGATGCTGCCGGCCTCCGCGTTGGTCAGCAGGCGGCACTTCAACAGGATCTTGTCCATCAGCCGGGGCATGGGCTGCGGTCCCTGCCCCTCGATGAAGTTCAGGAAATCCAGGACGGTGTTGGACGACGGTTTCATGGCCCCGCTTCGACATCTTGGGTGAACCCCACCGGCCCCCGCCGGCAGGGTAGTCATTCCAGACAAGCAAACAAGATGCCGGGGTCGACGGGCGGCGGCTGCCCGGTGCCGCCTGGCGGGCGCTATGGCGCCGTGGTTTCGGCCTTCAGGTAGGCGAGCAGGGCCTTCAGTTCGCTTTCCTTCTTGATGCCGCCGAAAGGCATGCTGCCCTTGGGCACCACCTTCTTCGGGTTCTCCAGATAGGCCGACAGGGTGTCGTCGTCCCAGACGATCCCGCTTTCCTTCATGGCGGGGGAATAGTTGCTGTAGCCCTCGAAGGTGCCGGCCTTGCGGCCGAACAGCCCTTTCAGGTCCGGCCCCATCTTCTTCGGGCCGCTGACCAGGTTGTGGCAGGCCTTGCACTTGTTGAAGGACCGGGCGCCGTCTTTCATCAGCTTTGCCTGGTCCTCTTCCGCGCGGGCGGGCCCCTGTGGCAGCGCCACGGTGCCGAGCAGCGCGGCGGCGGCCATGGTGGCCGCCAGCAGCAGGCGCGTCGGCCGGCCGCCGGGATGCGCCCGGCGATGGTCTCGGATGTCGCTCATGATGCGGTCCTTCGCTTCGTCGTGCCGGTCAGCCGGCGGTTTGGATGCCGAAGGGGCGGGCCCAGTCCAGCCCGTCCTCGGTGCGGCCGGCGGGACGGTATTCGCAGCCGACCCAGCCGTCATAGCCCAGCCGGTCCAGCTCCCGCAGCAGCCAGGGCAGGTCCAGTTCGCCGTCGCCCGGACCGTGGCGGGCGGGTGGGTTGGCGATCTGGACATGGCCGATCTGCGGCAGCGCCGCCGCCATGCGGCTGGCCACATCGCCGCCTTCGACCTGGGCATGATAGATGTCGAACTGCAGCCGGATCGCGGGCTGGTCAAGGTCCTGCAGGATCTGCAGCGCCTGTTCCACCTGCCACAGGAAATAGCCGGGCATGTCCCGCCGGTTGATCGGCTCGATGGTCAGGCCGATGCCGTAGGGCCGGGCCTGCGCCGCCGCCCAGGCCAGGTTGTCGCGGAAGGTGCCCCGGCAGGCCGCCGGATCGGCATCCGCCGGCGGGATCCCGGCCATCACGTGGATCAGGCCGGCATGCAGGCCGCCGGCCAGGTCGAGCGCTGTGCGCATCGCCTCCCGGAAGCGGCCCTCCTGCCCGGGCAGGGCGGCCAGGCCGCGTTCGCCTGCCGCGAAATCCCCGGCGGGTGTGTTCAGCAGCACCCATTGCAGGCCGCTATCCGCCACGCGTGCCGTCAGGGCCGCCGGCGGCACCTCTTCCGGGAACATCGATTCCACGCCGCGGAAGCCGGCGGCAGCCGCCCGGTCGATGCGCTCCAGGAACGGGGTGTCGGGAAACAGGAAGCTCAGATTCGCGGCAAGCCGCGGCATATCGCCTACTCCCCCTTGATCCCCGCACATAGCGCCGATTGTTTGGCCGCGGCGCTTTGCCTATTGTGCATCGTCCGACACGCTATCGCCGAACGTCACCAGGGAACAAGCCATCACTCGCGGGCCGCCGCGGGCGGCGGGACGTCCGAAAGGTAGTACGACAAGAGCAGTACGACAGGGGCGGGGACCTCAGGGGTGCAGGGCAGCGCGTTCAGATGACCGAGGTCGAGGCTTCGCCGTACATGCGCTTCGCCCGCGAAGGCGACACTGCCGTGCTTGCGCCGGCCGGGGACTGGCGGATTCAGGACGCGGCGCGGATCGATGCGGAACTGGGCAGGGTGCAGCGCGACGCCGGCCCCCGCCTGGTGGTGGATATGCAGCGGCTGCACAGCGTCGATACCGCCGGCGCCTGGCTGATCTACCGGACGATCCGCGACGTGCATGCCGCCGGTGGCGCGGTCGATGCGGTGAATGCCAGCCCCGGTGTGGCGCAGATGCTGCAGCAGGCGGCACAGAATGACCGCGAATGCGAGGTCGAGCCGAACTGGGAAAACCCGGTGCTGCATCTGGTGGGCCGGGTCGGCCGGGCCACGATCGCGACGGGAAATGACGCCCGCAGCCTGGTCGCCTTCGTCGGCGCGGTGACCGAGGCGACGGTGCTGTCGCTGCTGCGGCCCTGGCGGATCCGCTGGACCTCGCTGGTCCATAACATCGAGCAGACGACCCTGAATGCGGTGCCCATCATCTCGCTGATCTCGTTCCTGATCGGCGTGGTGCTGGCCTATCAGGGGTCGCAGCAGCTGCTGAAGTTCGGCGCGCAGATCTTCGTCGTCGACCTGATCGCGATCTCGGTGCTGCGGGAGATCGCGATCCTGCTGACCGCGATCGTGGTGGCGGGCCGATCGGGCAGCGCCTTCACCGCGCAGATCGGCTCGATGAACGTGAACGAGGAAGTCGACGCAATGCGCACCCTCGGGCTGGACCCGATGGAGGTGCTGGTCCTGCCGCGGCTCCTGGCGCTGGTGATCGGCATGCCGATCCTGGCCTTCATCGCCGACATCATGGGCCTGCTGGGCGGCGGCCTGATGGCCTGGCTGTCGCTGGACATTTCGCCCCGCATCTTCCTGGACCGGCTGCAGTCGACTGCGGACTTCTGGACGGTGTTCACCGGCCTGGTGAAGGCACCGGTCTTTGCCATCGTGATCGCGGTCGTCGGCTGCTTCGAAGGCATGCGGGTGGAGCGCAATGCCGAAAGCGTGGGCCGGCGCACCACCGTTGCGGTGGTGAAGGCGATCTTCCTGGTGATCGTCATCGACGCGGCGTTTTCCATCTTTTTCGGAATCATCGGTGTCTGAGCCCCCCGACAGGCGCGGCCCGCCGCCGGCGGGTGACCTGCCGCTGCCCGGCGTGCCGCCGCTGGCAGGGTTGCAGGGCCGCCCGGCCGGTGCCTCGACCGCCGGGCCGGCCCCGGCTGCGGCGGGCGGCGACTGGCTGCCGCCACCCGGTGCCGGCCTGCCGCCCGGCGCCGTGCAGCCGGGCACCGTGCAGCCGGGCGCCGTT
>MDTD01200452.1_pt1 | contig 48994 bp, 49 predicted proteins | sample 811221 | NCBI WGS metagenome assembly MDTD01 (sample SAMN05326646, study PRJNA326480) | marine metagenome | isolation source: seawater | place: Pacific Ocean: South West | collected 2011 | reverse complement strand
TGTCTTAAGACAAAGTACCATCGGCGCAGAAAGGCTTGACTTCCGAGTTCGGAATGGGATCGGGTATGACCCTTTCGCAAAAATTACCGGCATCAGATATATATATGATAAAATATTTTTGTAAACTCAGAAAATAGGGATTATTATTAATTATTTCTTATAAAATTATCGATATAATCTGCAAGCGAAACCTTGCCAAAGATTTTGTAGACTTTATTTGATAAATTTAAATTTGTCAGTGCCGATGCGTATCTTTCTCCCCTCCTCTTTGGTAAATAAACTATTTTAGATTTAAACATTTTTGCTACCTGAAGAATTGTATAACTTTTTTTATTTGAAATACTATAATGTCTGCACTTATTTTTTTTCCAAGCCTGAAAGCAAACTTTTATTGTATCTGAAATATGGGTAAATCTTCTAGACTGTGTTCCGGGTCTAACCACAGTTAAAGGCTTCCTTTTCTCAAACAAGTCCTCAAATATTCCGATCACTGTAGCCATTGACCCTGTCTTAATTTGGTTATTACCATAAACATTATAAAAATAAACTACTTCAAATTTAAAATTAAACCATTTTTTTAAATTCTCTAACATTTCCAAATTTTTTGATTTTGTAAAAGCATAAGGTGATAAATTTTTATCATTTCCTTTATTTCCAATACTTGCAGAAGTTGCTGAATAAATTAATTTTATTTTATTAACTAAGCAAAAACTAAAAACTTCATGAGTGCCTATGCTATTTGAATTTATACATTCATTCATATGGTTGAAACTTTGAAATATTCTTGCAAATTCTCCAAAATGAAAAATAGCATTAATATTATTTTTATATTTTTTTAATTTATTAGAAATATTTTTAGTATTTGAATTTATATATTTAATTCTTTTATTTTTAATATGATTTTTTCTTGTTCCAGTTGAGTAATTGTCTAGACTTATAATCTTATATTTCGTTTTGTTTAAATAATATTTAATAAGGTTAGATCCAACAAAACCAGCGCCACCTGTGACAACTATTATATTTTTCATTTATTATTTTTTAAAAAATTTTGGTAGGTTCTCAATATGCCATGTCTTAAAGAAATTTTTGATTTCCATCCATATTTCTTTGCTAAAGATACATCTAAAACTTTTCGAGGTGTTCCATTTGGCTTAGTTTTATCATAAACAATTGATATTTTTTTTTCTGGAACTAACAATCTTGATATTTTCTGGGCATACTCATTGATCGAAAAATCTTTACCAGATCCTATATTTATCAAAGTATGTTTAATCTTCCTCTTCATGAAATAAATACATGCATCTGCAATGTCATCAACATAAATCATTTCTCTTTTTGCCTTACCGTTTCCCCATAAAACAAGTTTGTTCTTATTTTTTACTTTTAAATTGTGAATCTTTTTTATTAATGCAGGAAAAAAATGAGAATTTAATTTGTCATAATTATCATTTGGTCCATAAGTATTGGCAGGCATTAAACACTTAAAATTTGTTTTATATTGAAAATTGTAACTTTCGCACATTTTAATTCCTGATATTTTTGCTATTGCATAAGCTTCATTTGTATTTTCAAGTTTTCCAGATAATAAATATTCTTCCTTTATTGGTTGTTTACAAAATTTTGGATATACACAACTTGAGCCAAGAAAAATTAAATTTTTTACTCCCGCAAGATAAGCGGCATGTATAATGTTTATTTGAATAGAAATATTCTGATGAATAAACTCAGCTTGATATTTGTAATTTGAATAAATTCCTCCGACTTTTGCAGCAGCAATTATAATATAATGCGGTTTAGTTTTTTTTATGAAATTTAAGACTTTATTATAATCCAAAAGATTAAGTTGTTTTCGACTTTTTGTAATAATTTTTTTGTATCCTTTTTCTTTTAACTTTTTTAATATTGAACTACCAACTAAACCGTTATGACCTGCTAAAAAAACTTTCTTATTACTCATTATTTTTTGAAATTATTTGCATTTCGTTTTTGATCATATCTTTTATTAACGTTTTAATTTTTACTTTAGGTTTCCATTTAAGAACTTTTCTAGCTTTTGATGAATTTCCAAGAAGAGAGTCGACTTCTAGAGGTCTAAAATATTCTTTATCACATTCTATAAATGGTAAGCCTTTTTCATTTAAACATTTAGTTTTTATTCCCTTTCCATTCCATCTAAATTTGATGTCCAACTCTTTTAAAACTAAATCAACAAATTGCTTCACTGAATATTGTTCCCCAGTAGCGATAACAAGGTCTAATGGTTTTTTTTGCTGAAGCATTTTCCACATTGCTTCAACATAATCTTTTGCATGACCCCAGTCTCTTTTTGCCTCTAGATTGCCCAAAAATAATTTTTTTTGTAGCCCTAATTTAATTCTACAAATTGCACTAACTATTTTTTTTGTTACGAAAGTTTCTCCTCGTCTAGGACTTTCATGATTAAATAAAATTCCGTTACAAGCAAAAATATTATAGGCTTCTCTGTAATTTACTGTTATCCAATGAGCATAAACTTTAGCAACTCCATAGGGACTTCTTGGATAAAATGCTGTTTTTTCTGTTTGAGGAACTTCTCGAACTTTACCAAACATTTCTGAAGTACCTGCTTGATAAAATTTTGTAAAATTTTGTAAACCATGAAATTTAATTGCCTCTAAAATTCGCAGTGCTCCTATTGCGTCAGCATTTGCAGTATACTCTGGTACCTCAAATGAAACTGCAACATGTGATTGGGCAGCAAGGTTATAAATTTCATGTGGCTTAATTTCTTTTACAATTGATGAAACAGATATTGCATCAGTCACGTCTCCGTAATGAAGAAAAAAATTCCTACCTTTTTGGTAAGGATCTTGATAAATATGATCAATTCTTGATGTATTTAGAGAAGAAGATCTTCGTTTTACACCATGAACATGGTATCCCTTTTTAAGTAAAAATTCAGCTAGATAAGAACCGTCTTGCCCAGTGATACCAAATATCAAAGCTCTTTTAATTTTTTTTTTCATAAAATAAAATTATGCTTTAGATAACTAATTCAATAAAATATTTAATCAATAAATTTATTAATAATTTTTGTAAAAAATCTGTCTATAGAATAATTGAGGGGAACTTTATTTTTTTTATATAGGAATTTTTGAAATAGATGAGCCTCTTCCCTTTTTTTCCACCAATTTTTTGAGAACTTTTTTTTGTAATTAATAATCTGTGAATTTGGGTTTTGCCTATATATTGTTAAGTATCTCGATATAATATCAATTTTTTTAAAATCTATTGTAGTCTGACACAAAATTCTAAAGTCAAACCATGTATTTGGGAATTTAAAAAAAATAACTTTTTTTATTATTCTTTTTAGATAATTCCTTCTAATAGAAATACAGCTTTGTGGTGGAAACTGGGACCATGGGATAAGATATTTTGAACGCTTATTAATTTTCATTTGGTAATTCTTTTTTTTATTAAAAAAAATAATTGGCATATCAAATAAAATTTGTTTTTTTTTATTTTTTTTGAAAAATTTATATACATATTCTAATTTATTTCCTTTAAATAAATCATCGCTGTCTAAAAAACAAATAATTCTTCCACATGATTTTTTAAATCCTTCTACATATGCATTCATCTGATTATAGCTTGAGTGATTTTTTTTTTTTGTTGTTTGAATTAGTTTTATATTCTTCAAATTTTTTAATAGCTTATAAGAACCATCTGTCGATCTATCATCAATTACAATAATCTCATAATTATTAAATTTTTGATTTTGAACCGATTTAATAGAGTCAATGACAAATTTTTTGTTATTAAAGTTAGATATTAAAATACTAATTTCTATTAATTTTTTTTTCATTTATATAAATATACTCAAAAACTTTTCTGAACGGCATCTTAATTTTAAAAACTTTTCTAAAATTATTTCGTATTAATAAATCATTTATATCTGTGAATTTATATTCTTTTTTTAGCATTAGATCATAGTGATGTTCAAAATAAATAATATTTACTTTTTTTATTTTGCTATCAAGACCTTTAAGAATATCAAATTCTGATCCCTCTGTATCAATTTTTAAAAAATCTATATTCTCAATATTTTTTTTTTCTAAATAATCGAAAAACTTCACTAGTTTAATATTTGTTTCTTTAAAAAAATTATCTTTTTTAAAAAAATTGAATATTCTAAATTTTTTTTTAAAGTAAGCAGAGTTTTGATCTATATCCTTTAAAGTATTTGATGAACTTTCCTCAAATTCCTTGATTTTCACATAATCATTTTGTGATCCTATCGCAAGATTTTCTAATAAGATTTTGGTGCTTGGAAATTTACTACTAAAGACGTTTTTTTTTGTTTCTAATACCAGAAAATTTTTAAGACTAGCCTCGAAAGAGATTAATTTTTTAATTCTAAAATTTTTACAAAACAAACTAATGGTTTCACCTTGATGAGCTCCAACATCTAAAAATAGTTCAATATTATTTAACTTTAGATTTTTTTTAATAAAAAACAAAATTTTTTTTTTATGGAAATAATCAAACAAACTAATAATAAACAATGCAAGTTTGGTCATTTTTTATTTATAATTACTGTTTTTCCAAAAAAATTAGAAATTTTTTCAAATTCTCCCAAACAAGTTTCTACCTTTTTTTTATTTTCGCACAATTCATTTTTTTTTAAGATTTCATTTAATTTTTTCTCAATTCTAAAATGATTAGAATTAACAGTATAAAATGAATTTTTAAGAGGATTATAGGCATATTTCAAATTTTCATTGTGTAGTCTTGAAATATTTCTTCCCAAAAATATTATTATTGTCATAGATAAAATTATTATTATTCTTTTGAAGAATTTTTTTTCATTCAAATCATATCTACAAAGAAAATTTGAAACTGGAATAATTAATAGTAAAAAAAATAAGGCATATCCACCATATCGCAAGGCAGGATGATTATAAAACCATTCAAAAAACAAAATGAAAATTGCCAAATAAACGAATGATAAGTTTTTTATTTTTTTATTTATTTTTTGTTTTCTATCAAAAAAAACAATAAAAAATATTAAAATTAAAAAAATTATTCCTAATAAAAAATCACTGATCTTATTAATAAAATAAAATTTAAACCAGTTTCCTAACCAATTAAATTTTTGAATATATAAATCAGCATTTTTTACTCTGTAATCTACACCTGCTCCAGCCTTTGACCATAATTCATACCAATTGTTCATATCTTTGACCTCTTGAATTGGTATAGACCAGCTCAAAAGATCAAAGCACGTGAAGTATACGGGATAAATCAAACAACCAGTATTTAAAAAATTATTCAATAAAACAAAAAATATTAATAATGAAAATATCGGAAAAAATTTATTCACAAATAAAAAAGAAAAAACGTTTTTAAGTTTTTTCTTTTTTCTAAAGATAATAATTGTAATTGGTATAAAAATAACAAAATATAAAAAATAAAAAGCTTTGAATGATATTATTAAACTTAAAAGCAATAAAATTTTTACAATATTATTTTTAGATAAAATTTTATCGTTGAAAAAGAATATTGTTTCAATAAATAGTAGAAAGATTAAAATTTGTGCTGATCGATCAGTCCCGTGTTCTGCAATTCTATAAAAAAAAATATTAATGAAAGAAAAAATAAATAAACTTAGATAAATATAGAATCTATTATATTTTAAGAGCTTAAGTCCACTATACTTATATAAAATTATATTAATAAGTATTAGATTTGAAAAGAGTAATATTAAAACTGTGCCAAAATTAAATAAAAAAAAATCTACAAAGGGTAAATAAAACAAGGAATTTAAAAAAAATAAAGAAGAGTGTGTTCGAAAACCATGTCCTAAATTACCTATACCAATTATAAGTTCATTTTGTGTCAGTAAATAAGTGTAAGGAAAATGATAATATGCAAAATCATCGTGATTTTTGAAAATTAAAATTGAAATAAAAATTAAAAGTAAAATAAAAAATAAAAGTAATGATTGTTTTTTGAAATTATCTTTTTTTTTTAATAAAAAAAAATATGAAAAAATTATAAATCCAATTAAGAGGATAATAAGATTGTGAAGTTTTGTATGAGCTATAAGGAGATTACTTAAATAGGCATAAATTATTAAAAAAAATATACCCAATAACCCTAAATAACCAAAATTGTAATTTTCAAAATTCTTTAAAAATAGTTTTTGAAATAATATTCCGTATCCAATTATACTGATAGGTATTAAAAAATAGCTTAAACTTAATATTAATAAATTATTAGTCATAATAAATATACAGATTTAATTATATAGACTTTATATGTTTTTTAATGCTTATTACACTATCAACAAATTTTAATGAACAAAATATTTGAATTTATAATAAATAAAAATAGTGCCTTTTATTTTATAATAACTTTCTTTTATTTTTTTGGGATTTTGTGTTTTTTTTCCAACCTAGATCCAAATGGAGGTGCTTATTTAGATTACTTAAATCAAAAAAGAATTAGTCAAGAATTTGCGAGCAACTTTTTATTCAAATTCTTATCTTTTGATAAAGAAAGTACACGTCACTCACCTCTATTATTAATAATTTTATCAATTTTTGAAAAATTTGAGATACCAGATTTTGTAATAAGAATTTTTGCTTTTCATTTTTGTTTACTTCTGCCTATTTTTTTTTTCAAATTATTAAAACAAAGATTTATTTCAATAAAAAAAAATATAGCACTATTAATTACATGTTTAATATTTCTTTCACCAACTTTTATTTCTCTTTCAATTTGGCCAGATAGCAGAATATATGGAGTTACATTTTTCACTTTAAGTTTAATTTATTTTACAAGATTTGAACAAAACAGAGAGTTTTCGGATGTTATCAAATGTATTTTTTGGTATGCTATTGCCTCTTATTTTAGTTTAAATTTCGCTTTATTCTCGATATTTTTTATCTTTAAATTCATTGGATATTTTAATATAGGCAGAAAATTAATCTTAATAATTTTTTTAAATATTATTTTATCTTTACCAGCTTTAATTTATACTTTTTCTTTAGAAAGTATCTTTTTTTTAAAATCTGGAATATCTGGTAAAGAGTTTAGTATATTGGATACTTTAAATTTTTCTAATAAACTTTTAATAATTTCTACAATTTTTATATTCTATTTAATCCCATTTTACTTATCAAAGATTATAGAAATTAATTTTTTTAATTTACAGGATCTTTTGATATCTTTGATAATTTTCTTTATTTGTTATTTTTTTTTCAATTACAACCCTAGCTTTTCTGGTGGAGGTATTTTTTTTAAGATTTCTCAATATCTTTTTAGTAACAACATTTTTTTCTCTATTGTCAGTATTTTATCTATAAGTGCAATTATTAATTTTGTAAGACTGAATTTTTATAATGGTTTAATTTTTGCTATATTAATATTAAGTAATATCCAATTCTCTATATACCACAAGTATTATGATCCACTATTATTAATTCTCTTTTTGAGTATTTTTGATATGAATATTGATGATAAAAAAATTAATAATATTAAATTAATATATTTTTATTCATTTTCTATTATTTTTTTGATCTTAAATTTTTTAAAACAATCAATATGAAAGATTTAACACTTATTATTCCTGCTAAAAGAGAATCAGAATCTCTTCCTTTAGTTTTACAAGAATTAAAGAAATATAATTTGAAAATAAAAGTTGTTTTAAGTGAAGATGATTTAGATACAATAAACTCAATCAAAGATTTTGATATTGAGTTATTATATCAAAAAAACAAGGGTTATGGTGATGCATTAATCTCTGGCATAAACTCTTTAAATAGTGGTCTGTTTTGTATTTTTAATGCAGATGGATCTTTTAATCCTCAAGAATTAAATGGAATGTATGAAAGATTAAAATTAAATAAATGCGATTTTGTCTTTGCATCAAGATATGAAAAATTAGCTGGTAGTGAAGATGATACATTTTTAACTAAGCTAGGTAATAAGATATTCACACTGTTGGGCAAAATTTTCTTCAGATTAAATATTTCTGATATTCTTTACACCTATGTGATAGGTGATGTTAAACAATTTAAAAAATTAAATGCTAAAAGTTTAGATTTTGGATTTTGTGTTGAATTACCAATAATGGCAAAAAAAAATAATATGAGTCTTCTAACTTTTCCATCTTACGAAAGAAAAAGAATAGCAGGTAAAAAGAAGGTAAATGAATTTAAAGATGGTTTTTTAATTCTTTTAAAAATGTTTGGATTAATTTTTCGAAAAAAATAACCATTATTTATATCTTCTAAAATAAAGATTATTAAATAAATTAAAATAAACATAACAATAAACAAAAACATTAATCAATATTAAAAAAACTTGATATTGAGTATTACTCACATTTAGAGATCCAAGAAAGATTGATGATATATTAAATAGATTTATAATTGACGCACTGCATATATTAGCTTTAATATTTTTAATTTTTAATTTTTTTTTAATAAAAATGTAGAGTAACTGATGTAAATGTTTTGTATCAGGTAAGATTGGTGATTTTTTAAATCTAAATTTTCTAATAATTGAAAAAAGAAGTTCAAAGCAAGGATACCAAACTAATAAAATTATAAAAAAAGGTGACAATTTGGTATTACTTAAATAAATTTCTATTAATAAAAAACCATAAACAAATCCAAGGAAATATGACCCACTATCTCCTATAAATAATTTATTAGAAAAATTAAACAAATATAAAATTATTAAAATTGAAATCCAATAAATCCATGAGGTAAAATTTGTTTGAAAAAAATCTTGATTGGTAAGAAAAACAAATAATGAAATTGTGATATAATAACCTAACACATTTGTATTTAATCCATCGATAAAATTCGTTCCATTAACTAATATAAGTATACAAAAAAGAACAAAAAAATAATTATAAATTTCATTTTTAAGTAGCTGATCGATAAAAATGACTTTTGTATTTTGTAGTAAGATATCATTAAAAAAAATAAACGAAAATATTATTAATAATTGCAAAATAAATCTAAATTTTGCTGAATTAAAAATTTTAAGATCTGAAAAAAAACCTAAAAAAAATATTAATGTAGCAAAAATTATTAATTGAGTATTGTTGAAAAAAAATATTAAAAAATATAAAGCAATAAATATTCCACCACTAAGTGGTATTTTTTTTTCTAAAGTATAATTTTGGTGTTTGTCACCTGAATAATTTAAAAGCAAAGATTTATTTCTTAAAAAATTAGTCAATAAATAAATTAGAATAGGTGTAAATAAAATTAAGAAATAGTTCATTTAAAATATTAATTAAAATATTTATATTTTTATATTAAAATCTAATTAATTACATTAAAGATGATGCTTAAATATGAAATATTTAAAAAAATTATTACATAAATTTTTTGCCATTTTTAACTTAAAAATAACAAAGTTAAACTATGGACACAAAGATTTTCCAATAGTGGAAGCTAGTCAGGATGAAATAAGTATACTTAATATATCGGCGAAATACTCTATGACAAGCCTAGCAAGAAGGTGGGCATTAATAAACGCAATTAAATACGTTAAAAATCAGAAAATTGATGGGGACTTTGTTGAGTGTGGTGTTTGGAAAGGTGGAAATTTAATTATTTTTAACAATTTAAATAGAAAATATAACTTAAATAAAAAAATTTTTGGTTATGATACATTTTCAGGAATGAGTGAGCCCACAATTCATGATAACAATTTTTTAAATATAAATGCAAAAAAAGAGTGGGAGAAAAATAAAAAAGAAAATAATATTAATACATCTTTTAATTGTTACTCAAGCTTGGATGAAGTTAAAAATAATATTAAAAATTGTTCGGAGGAAAAATCTATTGAAAAAATTAATTTAGTTTTAGGAAAAGTTGAGGAAACTTTGATTAAACAAGAAAACTTACCTAACAATATTTCGATTTTAAGATTAGATACAGATTGGTATGAAAGTACCAAAATCGAACTTGAGATACTTTACCCTAAATTAACAAAAGGTGGGGTTTTGATCATTGATGATTACGGACAATGGAAAGGATCAAGAAAAGCTGTTGATGAATACTTCTTTGGTAAAGATGTAGTTTTACATTATATAGATTTTTCCTGCAGGATGATGATTAAAAATTCATAAATAAATTGCTTTATTAAAAAATGAAAGTCCTCTTAAGTATTTGCTAAATCTTTTTGGTTTAATTGGAATATGATCTAAAATTTTATTCACACTATCAATATTCTTGTAATCAAATTTTATTTCTAAAACATTTAAATAATCTTTTACCAATTTTTGTGTAGCCAACTTATCAATTCCATAGGGTTTAAATTGGATATTTCTATCATGTGTAATTCTTATGTCGTTAATTATAAAATAATCTCTCGAATAATTTACAAGAATTTGGGGATTGACTAAGTCATTAAAAATATAATTTCTTGCATAATTATCATCTATTATTTCTTTATAATAATTATTATTTAAACTAAAAACTTTATTTAAATCTATTTGATTGAATTTATCATTTAAATTTATAATTTTTTTAAACCCAAATTTATTTAATTTCTTTTTAATTTCTAAGAAGCATTTAGTATTTTTATCATTTCCATAATATCTTATTCTTAGTTTACATCTTTTACTGATGCCACTTAGATTATCTCTGGCAATTTGGTTATTAAGATTATCAAAATATATACTATTTATATATCTTTTAGGAAACTGTCTTTTTAAATTCTTTATTGAATTTAAACTTTGTTCAATTGAAAAAAGTTTGTCTAAGTTATAAGGTATTTTGATTTCTAATCTCATTCATCAATATATTTCATTAAGATTTATTTTTTCATTTTTTATCTTTTTTTTATTTATAAAAATTTTGCTCGTAAGATCAGATTTTATCTTCAAGTTTATATTTTTATCTATAGTTTTAAAATTTATTTTTCCTCCTTTTTCATAAAAATCTTTTTTATTAAAAGCTATTAAGTCATATAATTTTGAATTCAAAAAGTTATTATTTATAGCTTCAACTGTGCTTCTATCCTTGCTGGCAATTCCAATCCCAGAATTTATAAACGAGTTGTTATCACTTACTATATTACTTGACTCTCCAGCAGAAATTCCTTTATCCTCTACAGTGTTAAATTTTGAATTAATTATACTTACTTGAGAACCAGAAAAATCTACCGCATCTCCTTTAATGTTATTAAATTCAGAATTTTTTATTACACCAGATGAAAAATCAGAGTCAAAAGCATCAGATAAACAATCGGTAAATTTTGCATTAGTTATAGTGAATTTAGAATGGGTTATATTTAAAAAATCTTCAGCCCTTGAATTGGTAAATTCTGTGTCTAAGATATCAACATTGGCTTTATAAAAATTTATTGATCCAGTTAAGTGAGTTTTAAAAGAATTAAAATAATTCAAATCTGTAAAAACTACATTTTCAAAAATTGATTTTTTAAAAGAATTTTTAACCAATATTCCTTTCCATCCATCTTTTGATGAAGATGCCTGAAAATAAATCTTATTATTTTTATTTCCTACTGCCTCAATGTTTCCACCTTCAACATTTATAAAGGAATTTTTTTTAAAAAACATTTTGGCACCAGGTAAAACTTTCAAATTAAAATTTTTTGGAACATAAATAGGATTTTCTATAGAATAAACTCCTTCTTTGACGATTATTTCATTCTCGGAAATTTTAAAATTATCAAGATTATAAATTTTTTGTTTTTCTAAATTATCATATTTTTGATTTTCAATAATAAATTTTGGAGAATTAAGTTTTTTAAGACCACCATAAACTTCAAATGATACGAAACCATAATCAGATAAATCTTTTTTTAAAATTATCTCAGAAAATTCAAAATCTGATACAGGAATACTTACTCTTTTATCAATCTTTATAGAGCAATTTTTTTTACAATTTTTTTTAATCAAAAAAATATTCTTAATATCAAGTTTAAATGGAGTTAAATTCATAACTTTAATATTTCCGTTGTTTAATGCTCTTGCAAATATTGGGTTTTTAAGATTAGTTAAATATTTTTCTTTTAATTCTTCATTAATTGTTAAATCAAAATTTTTAGAGACAAAATATTTTTTTTGAAAAAGTCTTTTAAAATCAATTGAGTTTTTTAAAACTTCTAAATTTTTTTCAAATGTGGAATAATCAAATTTTTTGTAGCATTGTTTACCTTGATATTCACATAACGTTTCGAGATTGTTTTTAACGTTCCCTATATAATTTTCAAAATTTTTAAGATTTATCTTAAATCTTTCCATAAAAAGATCACTTTTTAAAATTCTGTCATATAATGGATAATCTTGACGTGAACACATTGCTTCACAATTAATTAAATTAAATAATTCATTTTCTAATTGATCAATATCTTTAAGTTCTCGTATAAAAGTTTCACCCCAATCTGTCGGGATAGGTTCTAACTTCTGATTAAATGGGTTAAAGTAAAATCTAATATTCCTGTAGCCCAAAGGATGGTATTCCCCTGTCACTAATGATAAAATAATTATCTTAGAAAATTTATCCATATCAAAAATTTTCTCATATTCATCTAAAGGGATTTCATTTCTTAAAATAGCAAATTTGATACCTTTTATATAATTAAAAAAATTTTCAAAATAAAAATTATTAAATTCCTTTTTATTATAAGTGCTGTTTTCTATTTTTCCATGCTTAAAGTTTACAAAATCTATTTCTTTATAAATTTTTTTTTTTTCAAAATCTTTTAATAAAATTCTAAAAAGATAAGAGTTTTCTTCATTTGTAAATTTTATAACTGGTGAGTATTTTTTTTTTCTGAGTTCAAAATATGCATCTGAGTATTGTTCTTCAGCTAACATTAGGCCCCAATCATCCCCATTTAAATTGATTTTGAAGGTAAAGAAATTTGGTGCTGCTATACCTGCTTCTGACAATATGCTTGAGTAGATAATATTTTGTGGATACTGCCTTGCAAAATGTTGTGTTAATGAAAATTCTCTCATTCCTTTTATCGATTTTCCATCTCTTAGTTTTACTCTCAGGCTAAATTGTTTATTGTTTCCATAATGGTCAGTGAGCACACCTTTTAATCTTGCTGTTCCTCTGTATTCCCTATTTTTATATAAAATTCTGATTGGAATTTTTTTTCTAGATTCATTAATTCCGTCAATTAAGGCTTTTTTTCTCTCTTTTTGTAAAATTTCAAAGTTTTTAAAAGATATATCAATTTTTAATTTATCATATTTTATTTCATTAAAATTTTTAAATTTTATTGATGAATAAATATTAATCATAGAATCTTTAATTGATTTTGAAATTATTCGATCAGTTTGCTTAAAGAATATTCTTAATTCTTGATCAATACTTCCTTTTAATCCAGGAGTAAGGTATGCAAGATACATAACAACCAAAAAAATTGTTACTAATGATGTCAAAATATATATTTTACTAAATGAATTATTTCTAGTTCTCACGACTTTTAATAGACAGGATTTGCAAAGTAATAATTAACCTCTAAGTTTTTAAGTTCTTTGGATAATTTAGTTTGAAATTCATCAAAATTATTAATATTTTCCATCATTACCTTAATAATAAAAGTTACCTTATTATTTTCATTTATTTCATATTTTATTAATTCAAATTCTTTAAAAAAAGATTTTAAATTTTCAAAAATATATGTGTTTGAAACTTGATTGTTGTTTCTATCCTCTTTATCACAACTTATGATCAAATTATATTCTGAAGAAACTTTATTAAATTGATTTCCAACAAAAAACCAAATTATAATAAATATTATTATACAAATAATTGTTGTCGGAATAATTTGACCTGCTCCGTAACCCAATCCAATTGATATTGCTAAAAATAGATAAATTAATTCCTCTGGTTCTTTAATTGGTGTTCGAAATCTAACTATTGATAAAGCTCCAACTAAGCCCAATGATAAAGCAAGCGATGATTTTACAATTAAAATTACTAAGAAAGTAACCAAAGAAAGTAAGGGTAATATATTTGAAATATGAGATTTGTTTGATAATGAAATTGATTTCTCTTGATAAATAAATTTTAATGAAAATGACAGGACAATACAACAAAAGAAACTTAATAGAGTCCTTACATAGTCAATTTCATTAAAAGTTTCTAAGTTATTTAAGAATGATTCCATATTACGAATAAATTAAATGTTTATTATATATAAACTTATCCTTTGAGTTTTACAATTTTTATTATTTTTTTATTACAAAATTATTAATAATAAGTTCATCTAAACCTGTTGAATAAAATGTTCTAATTGCATCATTTGGAGAACATACAATAGGCTCTCCTTTGACATTGAACGAGGTATTTAGTAACATTGGTACTTTGGTAATTTCAAAAAATTCGTTAATAAGTTTATAAAATCTAGAATTATTGATCTTTTGAACCGATTGTATCCTGCAGGTATTATCAATATGAACAATAGCTGGAGCTATTTTTTTTAATTTTTTTTTTGCTTCAAATGAAATAGTCATGAACTTAGACTCATAAGATTTTAAAAAATATTTTTTTACTTGTTCCTCTAAAACCGAAGGACAAAAAGGTCTCCAAGACTCTCGGTATTTTATAATCTTATTAATTTTTGCTGACATTTCTTTTTTTCTTGGATCGCCTAGTATACTTCTTTGTCCTAAGGCTCTTGCTCCTGCTTCCATTCTCCCTTGAAACCAACCAATTACTTTACCTTGAGAAATTTTATGAGCAGCATACCTCTCTATGTTTCTTTTCTTATAAAACTTTATTTTATTTTGCTTAAGAGCTTTAATTATCTCTTTTTCGGAATAATCAGGTCCTAAAGCTAAACTTTTAAGAATTTTAGGTTTTTTTTTTATTTAAAATAAAATCAGCTACCATTGCAGATCCAGCAGATGCTCCATTATCGGCACAGAGGGGGTTGGGGAAAATATTGCTACAAAATTTTGAGTTAAAAAGTTTAGAATTCATTTTCACATTTAATCCGACACCCCCACCTATTGTTAAATTATTAATACCAGTCAAAACTGAATATTTTTTGAATAAATTTAAAACTGCTCTCTCTAATTGAGATTGAACTTCAAATGCCAAATCTTTATGCCAACTCTTTATTTTTTGATTTTCTTTACGCGGAACTTTTCCAAATAATTTTACAAGATTATCTGTATACCTTCCTGAAAAAGAATGTTTTCCATGATGAATATATTTTGGATTTAATTCATACTCATTTGTTTTATGGTTAATCTTTAAAACTTTATTTAATTTTTTTTCAATATTTTTATTACTTTTACCATAGGACGCTAATCCCATTAGTTTATATTCTCCATCATAAGCTTTAAAACCAAGATATTCAGTAATTGCAGCATAAAACCAGCCTAAAGAGTTAGGCATATTGATCTCTTTGAGTTTCGAAAATTTGTTATTTTTACACTTCCATATCACTGTACAATTTTCTTCCCCAGAACCATCAATAGTAATACATAAGGAATTTCTAAAACCTGAATGAAAATGACTTTGAAATGCATGAACAAAATGATGAGAAAAAAATTTTATTGGAGGTAATTTAGAAAATTCAAATTTTTTTCTTAAATTAAATTCGAGTTTCTTTTTAAAATTTATAAGGTTTCTTTTATTTAATCTTTCTTTTTGCCATTTAATTGTATTTTGATCGACTCTATATTTAGTATTAAATTTTCTAAAAAAATTCTTCATATAACCACCAGAATATTTATTAAAATCCCAATTGTATGAAATGCATTGAAGATCATCTATTGAAATATCAAATCTTTTAAGCGCCATCTCAATTGATTTAATTGGAAAAATATTATGTGAATGTTTAATTCTATTTAATCTTTCTTCTTCGATATAAAACAATAATTTACCATCTTTAACTAGAGATATTGATGGATCAACCATATCATTAATTCCTAGTATTATTTTCATAAATAATCAGTCTCTGTTAAAAGAGTTTTATTAAATTCTAAGGCCTTTTCTTTTTTTAATAAACTATAATTGTCTTTTTTTGGGTAACCTTTTTTACTCCAAGCATCTGGATGGAAAACAAGGTGAACTTTTTTATAAATCTTTAAATCAAGATCTAAAGGATGGAGGTATTTCCATTCGTGCCTAGAATCTGCTAAATATATGGTTTTATTTTTATTCTTTCTTGCTTCTATAAAATCATTAAAAAATTTTTTTTCGTAAGTGTTGTTTAAGTTTTTTTGATTTATCTTAAATAAAAATTTTGATTTTGATGGTCTATGTGGAGAAAAATAACTATAATTATTATCAAATTCTTGATTAAAAATTTTTGATTGTTTTGATAATTCTTTTTTTATTTTTACAACAGAATTTTCACCTTTATAATTAAAATGTAAACCAATTTTGTGGCCCATTTTTTTTATCCCAATTATAATTTTTTTATTTTCATATGAAAAAGGGTTATAGGAATTATTTGTTATTTGAAAAAAGAATGACGATTTAATCTTTAATTCCTTTTTCTCAATTTCAGCCAATTCAAAAGCTCTTTCAATGGAAAATTCTACATCATGACGCACAATAAAAAAATTTTCTGTATTTTTTTTTACCTCATCAAAAAAAACGGGTTTTAAGAATTTTTTGTAATACTTTAAAATTTTCTTAAATTCATTAAAGGAAAAATTACTCATTTTATTCCTATGATAAAAACCTTGGAAGTATTAAATTTTTTTTCAATAATTTTATGTATTTTAAAATTGTATCTTTTAATCATTTCTATACATTTTTTTTCACTTATATAAAAGCAATTTACTCCAAAAAAAACTTTTCCATTTTTGTTAAGATATTTACGAACAGATTTTAAAAAAATTTTTGATAATTCAGTGCCATCATGTCCCGAGTATCTTGAATTATATCTAACAGAACCTTTCTTTATGTTATGATTAATTTTTTTTGGAACATACGGCAAATTAGCAGTAATAAGATCAAATTTTGAGTTAATGTTTTTAAATAAATCAGAATTGATTGTTGTAATCTTAAGATTATTTTTTTTAATATTTTTTTTAGCACACTCCAAAACTCTTGGATATTTATCAGATGAAATTACAAGAGTTTTTGGATGCTGTTTTTTTACATATTGTCCAAAAAGCGCAACATGTCCACAACCAATATCTAGGTATTTTTTGAAATTAGCATCAAAGTTGTTATCAAGTGTTTTTTTTAAAACTAAGCTTGTTAGATCCCAGGTTCCATCCCATAGCTTATAATGAATTTTGTTTTTAAAAATAAATTTAGATATGAAATCTATTGACTCCAACGTATTCCAAAATTTCTTGATTATTTTTCCCATATTTCTAATTTGTCTTGATAGTCATTAATGGTATGAATTCAAATGTTAAATAAAAAAATTTTTTTAATATTAATAATACCTTCATTTTTTTTAAATTATTTTACTTTAACAATTATAGATCATGATAATAATTTAAGTACTTTTTCATCTTTAATAGTATTTTTATTCAATTTTTTCAATTTAATACTTGCGTATATTTTTTCATATTACGGATTTTTAAAATCCCTAAGGTATTTTTTTATTATAATATTCAGTATTTTATTTTTTGATACAGCAATTATTAAACTTCAAGAGAATAATTCCATTCAAATTTACGATGAAGAACTTGGTTGGATACTTAATAATTCTCTAAGTTTAAAAATTGATGGTTATACAAAACAAAAACAACAGTATAAAATAAACTTTTCAACATCTGAAGTTAAAGGTTTTAGAGAGTTTGATAATAAAAGAAAGAATAAAAAAAATATTTTAATAATTGGAGATTCTTTCACTGCTGGTCCCTTTGCATCTAATGATCAAATGTATTACAGTTATATTAAGCAAGAACTAGAGAAGGCAGGATATTTTTTGAATTGGTTTGTTGCTGGTGGTGGTGGTTATGGAACTCTTCAACAATACCTTTTAATTAAAAAATATTTTGATGAAATAAATCCAGACGTTTTAATACATCAATTTTGTAACAATGATTTTGAAAATAATCTAAAAAAAATTGAGGAAAATTCTATTTTAAGAAATCAATACTATTTTAGACCTTATTTGGTCAACGACAAAATAATTTATGATGATACAATTTCTGGAAAATTATATAGATTTTTTTATCGTAATAGTTTTTTGTTTAAAAAAATCGATAACATTATTACTAATCATAAATTTAAAAAAAATGGTTATTTTAACAAAAAAATTCATAATGAAAATTTAGATAATAGTTTCATTAAAACATCGGAAATATTTAAAAAAATTAAAGATTTAGTAGGTGATGAGATTATTTACGTTTCTATGAATTGTTCAACCCATGATGATAAAAAAATGAAAGCTTGGGAAAAAATTCTAAAAAAGTACGAGATTATTAGTCTTGTAGACGCAAATTTAGTGCTTAGTGAACTTTCAAAAAAGGGTGAAGATATTTTTTTCTCAGATGGTGCTCACTTAAACAATTATGGAAACAAAATATTTGGAAAAAAAATTGGTATTAGTTTGATAGAAATTATTAGAAGTAATGATAATTTTTAGTTTATTAAAAACTTCAAATATTTTTCAGCCTGGTTATTAATATAAAATCTTTTCCGAGAAATACTAAATTTAATTGCTGATCTTTGAAAATTTTTATAATTTTTGATTATTCTAAATACACTTTTAATCAATTTCTCCTTATCATTTACAGGGTAAATTAGCCCTGCTTTATTATTTCTTAAAACGTCATCTGATCCACTACAAGCTGAAGATATACAAGGTATTTCATTTGAAATAGCATCAATTAAAATGTTTGGACATCCTTCATAAAGAGAAGGTAAAATAAAAATTTTGGATGATCGTAAATCTTTAGACAAATTCTTAGACCAGTTTTTAACGATTATTTTTTTTTTTAAATCAAGGCTGTCAATTTTTCTAATAATCTTATTTTTTTCTGAACCAGATCCAATCAGGATCAATTTATAATTTTGCAATTTTTTTGATATTTCAAAAAAAACTTCAACCAAAAACTCAAAATTTTTTTGCTTTGCAAAACGTCCAATTGCTAAAAAATATTTTTTTCTTACTTGTTTTTTTAGGACGAATTTCGGTACATTTTCTTTTATATAAGGATTGAGAATAATTTTCACCTTTGATTTTTTTATGAGAAAAAATCTAATCGAATTAAAAGATTTTGTTGCATTTGTTATAATTTTATTGGCTAAATTAAATGATATGAATTTTGATATAAAAACTAAAATAGAAAAAAACTTATTTTCTGCGTATTTTGTCGCTCCAAATGGATCTTCCGAATTTCTTATTATAACTTTATAAAAAAAAATTTTTCCAATTATCGATGATATTAAGTGACTTTGCATTGAAAATAAAACTGTGTCTTTATTATTATTTTGAGTCAGTAGTTTTATTAATTTTGTAATTGAAAAAAAATTATAATAAATTCTATTTCTACCTAATTTTTTTTGTCTATTTTTGCTAATGTTAGCAATATTTAAATATCTAGATTTTTTGAAATTTTTATATTCTGCATTTAATGATAACAATTCAACAAAAATTTTTTTTTTTAAAAAAAAATTAACTAAATTAACTAAAACTTTTGTAGCTCCTCCTTGTTCATAAGCTGGATAAAATAAAATTATTCGTCTACATTTTTTCATTAACTTATATCTAAATCTTTTCTTGCAAATATAATATTTGAAAGATGAAAAATATTATCCTCAGGTTTATAAAAATTTATTGGGAGCATTTTTTTTCCAAAAGGCAAAAGCCTAAATGCATTATAATTTTTTAAATATTTTTGATAATCAATTAATGTAGTATTTTTTATTAGCTGATAAGTGTTAAATTCAATTTGTATAAATTTCGGTTTTAGGTCTCTAATTATTTTTTTTGAACCTTGCAAAACCTCTAATTCATGACCCTCTGTATCTATTTTAATAAAATCTAATTCACGAAATAACTTTTTATTTTTTATATATATTTTATCTAAAGAAGAAAGTTTAATTTTCATCTTATTTTTATTTGCTCCTCTCGTAAATTTAATTTTATCTGTGTTTTCCATTATGGAGGCCAACTCTGATGTTTTAGAGCTATAGAATAAGGATCCGATTTTATTCTTGTTTGATATTGCTAGATTGAAACATTTAAATCTTTTTTTGTTATTCGATTTAAGATTTTTCAAAATTTTAAAAGAAAATTTATTAGGTTCATAAGCAATAACGTTAGATTTCGTATAAGATAATATCATATCAGAATAGATACCCACATTAGCTCCTATATCTAAACATAATTTTGGATTGAATTTATTTAATTTTTTTATAAAATTTTTTTCACCAGTAAAGTCAAAACTTCCATAATTACAATATCCTAGAGATTTGATAATCAATTTAAACATTATCAAATTTAATTTAAAAAATATTTTTCGCCCAAAAATAAAAAGATATAGATAGATTAGAGAATTTAAAATTATTTTCATATATTAATTTTTTTGTAAATATAATTTTTTATAGATAGCAAAAAATATTAGCCTAAGAGTAAAAAAACATGATTTAAAAAAATTTTTTTTTTCATAGATAAAATATACTCTAAACGCATCTTTAATTTTTTGTAATACGCTTGATGATAATGAATTTTCAAGTTTTCTCCATTTAGTTAGAATTTTGTTAAGTCCATCTATTTCATTTTTTTTTGATAATTTGAGCCATAAAACATAATCTTCTTTAGTTTTTAAAGGTGGGAAGGGATTTTTGGGTAATATATTTTTTTCTACTATGACAGTAGATAGACCTATATCGCAAGATTTTAATAAACTTTTGTGAGACAATTTTTTTTTAATAATCATTTTTCCTATATTACAGTCATCTTTATCTATTATTTCATAATTTGTATGTGAGAAACTGATTTTTTTCTTTTTCATAAATTCTATTTGCAATTTAAGTTTATTTTTACTCCATAAATCATCACAATCTAAAAAGGCTATATATTTTCCATTAGATAAAGCGATACCAATATTTCTTGATTTAGATGCTCCAAAATTTTCATGATTATTAATTAATTTTATATTTCTGTGTTTAGAAATTTTATTTTTTACAAATTTAAGTTCGCTAAGATCATTATCATCAAAGATAACTATTATCTCTTTATTTGGGTAAGTTTGATTGATTGCAGATTTTAAACTTTCAGCAAAAAATTTTTTTTTTTTGTAGTAAGGTAAAATTATAGAAACTTTATCGATCTTATTTTTCATTTTTATAAGTTTTTAATTAAATCACAATAGTGTCTAAATAATGTATAACCTTGAGTATTTCTTTTAGTTATTTTTATTTTTTTATTTTTTGACTCAAAACTATCATTTTGATAATCATCAAAAACTTTAAGAAAATTATTTTTATCATTTGATTTATACAGATAGCCTCCTTTTCCATTTGATAAAAATTCTACAGGACCATTTGGACAATCACTTGATATTATAATTTTATTTACAGATGCAGCCTCAATTAATACCCATCCTGGATCTTCCCACAAAGATGAGAGAATAAAACATTCTGCATTTTTCATAAAATTAAAAATATTATTTTGAAAACCTATAAGATGTACTTTTTCATCTAACTCTTTATTATGAATAAATTCTTTTAACCTTTTTTTATCTTCTCCATCTCCTACAATTACTAGATTATAGTCTGGGTATTTTTTTATCAAATTAGAAAAACAATCTATTAAAAAAAAATAGTTCTTTTGCTTTGTAATTCTTCCTACAGATAATAAGTATTTTCTTTTTTCTAATTTATGTTCAAGATTGATAGGTTCATTTTTTTTTTTATTTATTTCGGAAATTTCTAAAATCGGATCTCTTAAAACAAATATGCGTTCTTCATTAAATATTTTTTTTTCTATAAGATAATTCTTTGTAGCAACAGTTGGACAGCATACTTTATAAATATTTTTCCCCAAAATCTTCCATATAAACCATCTAAAAAAATTTAATTTTGGAAAACCTGAAACTCGTAAAATTAATTTTGTATTAAAATTGAAAAAATAGCTCAATAAAATTGGAAGAGAAGTTATCAAATGAATTATTAAAAAATCTGGTTTATGACTATTTATAAATTTTTTTAAAGAAAAAATTGAAGACAAAAAAATTATCCAATATGCTGTTCTGCTCCTAATAAAACCATATCTTGGTAAAGATTTGTATTTTTCATTTCGGTATAATTTATAGGTTTCAATATTCTTTTTAATAAATTCTTCCTGATGCTGCTGCCATTCACCAACAGCATCGATTAAAATACACTTTATTTTTCCATATGAATATTTTTGAACGCTTTTTATAGAATTAATCACAGCACTTACAGTTGCTACATGAGAAATATGTGGTGACCAATAATATATTTTCATTTAAATTAATTTAGATTTTGTAATAAATATCATTAAGTTAAAATATTTATCAAATAATAATGAAAACTTTAAATAAAAATCTAATTTTTTTTCTTCCTAATTTTACAAAAGGTGGTGCTGGTTACGCAATTTTAAGATTATGTGAATATCTTAAAAATAAGAATTATAACCTAAATGTAATCTGCATTGGTAATTGTGAATTAAAAAAAGATTTGAAAAAACATAAAGTAAAAATTTATGAGATAAATTCGTTTAGTACTTTTCATTCTATACCTAAATTAAAAAGTATAACAGAAAAAATTATTGATTCGACAAAATATAAATCTGTTTTTATTTCTAACCATCACTATGCAAATGTAATATCAATGATGGCTCTTAAAAGGTTAAAAATAAAAAAAATTTTAATAGAACGAACTAGTTTGGAACAATTAAAGAGATCATATAATTTTAAAGATTTTTTAAAAAAAAGATTAATATTATTTCTAATTAAAATTTTTTATCCTAGATCTGATCTCGTGATTGCTAATTCAAAAAGAGAGTCGCAAGATATTAAAAAATTTTGTAATTCCAAAACAATTTATATCTATCCAGCTGCTTATAAAAAAATAATGATAAGAAATAAGAAAATTTCTAAAAAACATATATTCATTTTAAATGTTGGTAGTTTGATAAAAGAAAAAGGTATCGACACAATTATTAAAGCAATCAAAATTTTAAATAATAAAGATATTTATTTAGACATATTGGGTAAAGGTTATGACCAGATACAAGATGAAAGAAAAAATCTTTTAAAATTATGTAAAAAATATAATCTACAAAAACAAATTAAATTCCACGGTTTTAAAAATAATTTAGAAAAATTTTATAATAGAGCAGATTTATATATAAACTCATCTCATTGTGAAGGATTTTCAAGTTCAATAGTAGAAGCGATGAATTATAATATTCCCGTTATATGTTCAGACTCTAAAGGTGGAAATAGAGAAATTGTTGCTCATGGAAAAGCTGGATATTTATTTAAAGTTGATGATGTAAATGATTTAAAAGATAAAATCACACTTCTCTTAAATAAAAAAAAAAAATTATAATAAAAAAATAAGATATGCAAAAAAGCATATTCAACAATTTAATTATTTAAATAATTTCTCTTCATATGAAAAAATTTTCAATAAAATCTAAAAAAAATTTTATTTCTATTATTACTGTTGTCAAAAATGGTGATAAACATTTAGAAAAATCAATAAAAAGTGTTTTAAGTCAAAAATATAAAAATTATGAACTCATTATCATAGACGGGGGATCTACAGATGACAGTTTGAAAATTATTAAGAAATATCAAAAAAATATCTCTTATTGGTGTAGCAAAAAAGATAAAGGTATATATGATGCAATGAACAAAGGTATTAAAAAAGCAAAAGGAAATATAATTGGCATACTTAACTCTGATGATACATATACAAAAGAGGCACTTACAATTGTAAATGAATATTTTAAAAATGATCAAAAATTAGATTTTTTGTTTGGCTCTGTTAAAAAAGATAGAGTGATGAGTGGGTATCATCCTCATAAAATCAAATGGAAATTCAATATTTATCCAGGGCATTCCTCTGGATTTTTCATAAAAAAATCTACTCATAATAAAATTGGGTTGTACAATATAAAATTTAAATACTCTGCAGATTATGACTTAATTTACAGAATGATAGTTAAACACAAACTATATGGTAAATGTACAAATCATAATGAAATAACTGGAAATTTTAGAATGGATGGGCTGGGAAGTAGAGTGAATTTTTTTGGTAAAATATTTGAAGAAACAAAGATCAGAATGCACAATAAACAAAATATTTTAGTAATTATTTCTCTTATTGTCCTACATTCGTTAAATTTCTTTTTTTATAAATTAAGAACCTGATGAAAATTGCTTTTATACCTTCGACCTTTTTACCTCATATTGGAGGTGCTGAAATACAAGCTCATAATGTAGCTAATAAACTTGTTGAAAAAGGTCACGAAGTTGAAGTTTTTCTGCTTAATAATATAAAAATACCAAATGCCAAATATAAAATCTTCAAATTAAATAAATACTTAATAAATTTTGTTTTTTTACTTAAATATTATTTAAATTTTAATTTAAGCATTTTATTAAAATTTTACTTTAAAAAAATTATTAAAGATAAAAATATTTCCATTTGGCATTTTCAATCAGTAAATTATAAAACCTTAATATATTTAGAAGAATTAAAAAGACTAAATCAAAAAATTGTTGTAACCTTACAAGGTGCTGACATACAAATAGATGATCAAATTAAATATGGGTACAGATTAGATAAAAAATATGACAATTATTTAAAAAATGTATTTAAAAAAGTTGATTTTTTTCATGCTATTTCTAAAAGTATAAAAAATGAACTTCTGAATATTGGTATTGAAGAAAAAAAAATTGATTTAATCCCTAATTGTTCACCATTAGAAAAAATTTCAGCTTTTCCAAAAGATAAAAATAAAATTCTCACTTTACTCACTATTGGAAGGTATGCTGTGAAAAAAAAAGGCTTTGATCTAGTAAAAAATGTTGCAAAAGAACTTAGCAAAATCACTAACTTTAAGTGGATAATTATTGGAAGAAACACCTCTGAATTATTGAATGATGATTATATAAAAAAAAATAATGAAAAATTTGAAATTATAAATGAAATTGGTAATAATAATGAAGAATATTTTCCAAACTCATCATTGATAAAATATTATAAACAAAGTGATGTTTATTTAAATTTAGCTAGAGTTGAAGGGTCTCCGATAGTTTTGATTGATGCTATTGCTAGCCATTTACCAATTATAAGTTTTAATACAAGGGGTGGAGATGAATTAGTAGTGAATAACCAAAATGGTTTTATCATAAATAACTTTGATTTTAAATTTTATGCAGAAAAAATTTTGTTATTTAAGAATTTTACAATAGATTCAAGCAACTCAGATATGAAAAAACTTTTAACCAAATATGATCTAACTAAAAATACAGAAAAAATAATTGAATGCTATAACAATTTATTGCATTAGAAAAATTTATTTTTTTATGTACCATCTTTCAAAATCTGTTTTTGAAGTTTTAATTTTGATAGGTTTAATCTTTTTTTTTTTAAAAAATTCATTTGATGCAATTCTTGCTCCTGGAAACTTTAATGAATAATACTCATCTAAATATATTATTCCTTTTTTAGTTAAAGATGGCCAAATATAATTTAAAGCCAATTTATAAGATTCATACAAATCACAATCTATATTGGCTAATAAAATTTTATTTTTTGAATTTTTTCTGAAGAATCTAGGCAATGTCTCTCTAAAATTTCCTTTAATCAAATTAATATTATTTAACTTTAAAAGCTTAATCTTTTTTTTTAAATTGGATAATGAGTTATTTGAAAAATCCAAAGAAGTAGAAATATTTTTTGGTGTTAAAAGCTTATTTTTTTTTTGATTTGTAAAATTACGTATTTTTTTTAAATTAAATATATTTTTGTAATGTTCTTTAGATATCTTTTTTTTTTTAAATAACTCATAAAACATTTTAAATTGATCATTTTTATTATAACTTGGGAAACCACCAAAACTATCAAAGCCATATAATTTTTTTTTTATACCTAAAGTTTTAAAAATAAGTGCGACTGAAATTATTGAGCTGCCTTGAAATACTCCAAATTCATAATAATCTCCCTCTAAATTTGAATATTTTTCAAAAAATTTTTTAATGAAGATCATTCTTGGAGTTAAATTATAATTTTCGACATTCAGTAAATTAAACTCATAATCATATTTAAACTTAAACATCTATTTTCTTTTTTCCTTTAAGTAAGAATTTAAAATATAATTAATATCTTTAAAAATTTTTTTGTAAATAAAAAGATAATCGATTACTTAATGTCATAATTGTCCATGTCGGATTTGTGAACCCATTTGTTTTAAAAACACTTGAACCTGAAACAAAAACATTCTTATACCCAAATAAATTAAGATCTTTATCAACACATCCATTACTAATATTATCACCAATTATAGTTGTACAACTTGGATGTAGCCCTATTAATATTTTTTCTACATTGAATTTCTTATATTTTATGTTTTTATTTTTAATCTTTTCTTTAAAGAAAAGTTCCACTAACTCATTATAAGTTTTAATATCATCATCAGAAAAAGATAAATTTATATCAGATTTGAAAAGACCATATTTGTCTTTATTAGAAGTATTTAAACTTACCGAATTATTTTGATTTAAAGACTGAGAGAAAAAGAATTCAAATGAATATTTATAACCTATCTTGAATAAAGACATAAATTTTTTAAAAATTTTAAAAACATAGTCGTATATTAATATAAAAAACAAAAAAAATTTTTTTAAATTAATAGATTGAATACTAATATATATCTTCTTAAGATGTTTTAGAGGATCTTCATGAAGATCCATTTGTATTCCAGCGAAAATTTTATTTTTTTCTAAATATGCATTTTTTTCATATAAATCCATTTTTTTTCTTAAAAAATATTTTGCAAAATGTGAAAATTCTTTCGAGTCTTTTTTGCTAAACCTACTTATATTAATGTGAGGATGATCGCATAAATTTTTTCCTGTTAATTTACTTGAATTTGGTAAAAGATTATTTATTAGGTTTGGATTACCTAGCCCTCCTGCACACAAAATTAGTGCTTTTTTAATTTTCAAAAATATTTCATCTTTTGAATTTTCTTTTACAATTTTTAATTGTTTTGCGTAATTTTCTTCAGTTTTGATTTCAACTGGTGAATACGGATAATATAAATCTATATTATTATTTTCTTTAATTTTAAGAAATTTAAAAATATTTCCCAACTTTTTCTCTCTTTTTGATGAAGATAGTTTCAGTTCAGCATTTTCTTCTACGTAATTTATTGAATTATGATCTATGTTTAACTTGGATGATAAGTCTAGTGAATATTTTTTCAGTTCATTGTACGTAAATCCCCAATTAAATTTATTGAACTCATCTTCACTTATCAAAAAAATCTTATTGTTCCATAAAACACTATTGCCCCCTAGTTGATCACTAAACTGCGGGGTGTAAAAATTTGGACATTTATTAATATATGGCGAAAAAATATATGAATTTTTATTACCGACAAATCTTTTGTTGCTAGCTCTTTCTATCAATGCAACTTTTGAACCATGAGTGGCTAGATTATTTGCCAGAATAGAACCTGCTGGGCCAGATCCTATAATTATATAATCATATGAAAATGTTTGTCTCATTTTTTTAAAATAATTGCAATTCTATGTAAAAAAATATTATAAATAAGTCTTTTAATTTTTTCTAAGATATTTTTAGGCAAGTAACAAATAAATAATAGAATGTAACTTGTTTTAATTTTTTGTTCTCTCTTTAAATCTTTAAGTATTGATAATGAGAAAAAAAAACTTAAATCTTTATAAAAATATTTGTAATTTTTTGGAATATGTTTTATTTTGATATTATTAATTGAGTTTTTTTTTGAGAAATGATCTAACTTGTTCCAAGTTTCTTTTTGAATATTTTCTTTTTCTATTTTCATTATCTCCTCTAAATGAGAGATTTTAGCTGTTGAGATCGTACAATAATTAATTTTTTGATGATTAAATATGTATTTTATTCTTGCTTCTTTTTCTGAAATATTTTCTAACTTTATAAGTTTATGTAGCTCATCTCTTTTTAAATTAGCTTGTTCTTTATTTTTTTTATTATAATCTTGAAATTCAAAATTACTTAAACCCTTTCCAAAGGATCTTAGAGATAAAATTTTTACTCCCATATCAATTATTCTTTCATCAAATTCTCTCTCGATTAAAGAAAACTGAATAGCTATATTAAATCTTTTATTTTTAAAAAAATTAATATAATTATTTGAATTATTTTCTATTGGTGAAAAATATATTTCATTAATTGATATAAAATTATTTAATTCATTTATAGCTCCATCTAATTCTTTAAAATCTATCAAATCAAAACTATTTTCTATTTGAATAATCAGCTTATCCTTTATTCCAAGTTTTTTGATTGCATAATAAACTTGATGATAAAATACTTCCTTATTACTAAAGTCTACCTTAAGAAAAATTTTAGTGTTATAATTTGAAATAGGAAAAAAATTCTTGCTTATAATATCAATAGAGTTCCCATAAAGTGTAGAAATATGTAAAGGGATTTTTCTTTCTAAAGAATATTTAATAACATCGAGTAATTTTTTTTTTTTTATTTAAATTTAAATTCCAACCTAATTGTGATGTTCCTATCACAATTTTGGTTTTATTATTTTCCATTTTGTTACTTCGTTTTATAGTTAGTGAATGGAAATTTCTTTCCATTTATCCCCACCATTATTCTTTTAATTTCAAAATTATCATCATCCAATTTTGCAATACCATTAATTGCTGTTGGGCATATCTTAATTCCTAGAGATCTCAAATATTTTTTTATATTATAGTTATAGTCTGTAGATTGTCCCTCTGGGTACGAGTAATGTTTTATCTTTTGATTCAATTTTTTTTCTAACAAGGTAATTGATTGTTTGATATCTCTTTTCATTTTTAAAATTGGTAATCGTGTAAGAATATCGTGGTTAAATGAATGTCCACCGACTTTAAATAAATTATTTGAAGCTAACTTCTTAACCTGTTCCCAATTCATTATTCTGTAATTTTTTGAATATTTATTACTTGGTTTTATTTTTAAAATAACAGATAAATCATAAATTAATTCATCTTTTTTAATGGCAGAAATACTTTTACAGTATTTTTTTATTTTTTCTACAGCATTAATTTTTTCTAATTTTGACTTAAGAGAAAATCTAATACTCTTTTTAAGATTGATGTCTAGATATTTTACTTTAGTTCTATTGATTATGTCTTCAATTTTATCAACCCAAAACATATTTTTTTTTCCAATCATACCAGTCGATATATAAAATATGCAGGGCAGTTGGAGTTTCTTTAATATTGGTGCCGCAACTTTAAAGTTATTTTCAAATCCATCATCAAAAGAAATTATAACTGTATTTCTTTTTATTTCTTTTTTTTTTTTATATTTTTCCAACTCATCTATTGAAATCACATTACAGTTTTTTTTCAAAAACTTCATTTGTTTTAAAAATAATTTTTTTGAAATATGTTTTTTTGAAAAATTTTCTATACCTCGAAAATTATTATATCCACTTACTCCATGATATAATAAAATTTTGTAACTTTTGTTTTTCATCAAATCAATTTTTTAATATATTTATCAAAATTTATTTTTGCTTTTTTCTTTTTATGATATGGCATGAAAGAAAAATATTTACCAATTTTTTTTTGTTTTCTTGCATATCTCAATTTCTTAAATTTTTTTTTAATTAAATCTATAATCATATTTGTTGCTAAGAGAGTTGTATAATACCTAATATGATAAATTTGCATATTTTTGATAAGCTTAATTTTTCTTTGTGCAATGATATCTCCTGTATCCAAATCGTTATCTATAAAATGCAAGCAAACACCTATATTGTTAAAATCTTTAAAAAATAATGCCCAAAGATCTGACTCTAATCCACGATATTTGTTTATAACTCCCCTGTGAATATTTATTAACCCGTATTTAAAAGCTTTGATTACATTTTGTTGGATTTTTCTGCACCCAAAAACTATCCCAATATCAAATTGGTTTTTTTTTAAAATTTTTAAAGAAGCTTTCGAATTAATATTTTTTAGCTTAATTAATTTTTTCTTTTTTAGAATTGATGAAACATTTCTGAAAAAATTTTTTTTTTCGAAATCATTTTCCTCTTTTTGAAAAAAATTCATTTTTTTATATTTAGATTTTACAAAAGTAGTCTCAAATATATATTTTGATATTTTTATACCTTCTTTATCAATACTATTGATAAAATATCTATGATGACTAGTATCAGTTGAAAGAATAGCAATTTTCAATTTTTATATACCAAATTCTATTTTTTTATTTATTTCTCTTCCAATATTAACTAAATCTTTAAATTCATCTGGAGTGGCTGATAAAACATGATCCCTCACAACAGTACTTGATTTGTCTAATGTAAAATGTTTTTCAATAACTTTTGCGCCCCTGCTAATTGCAACTAACGGCATATCAATACCAATGCTATGATCACTGTAACCAATAAAATCTGATTTTTTAAAATTTTTTGGAAAGTTTTTTAAATCGTTAGGCTCTGTAGGATACTTTGATTTACACCACAAATAATCTATATTTTCTTTACCAGTTATAGGAAGATAATCTTCTTCCCACATTCCTAATGAGATGAATGTTTTTTTTTTTCAAATTTACAATTTCTTTTACAAGATCAATATCTCCTACCACTGTTCTAGAGGCAATTTTATATTTTTCTAAATTCAATTCTTTGACCATTTCCAAAGATTCTTTGTTAAAAATTGAAAACATTAGTTCAATACTAAACTCATCTGCCCACTTTTTCAGAGTTTTAATTCTCTCTAAATCTAAAAAATTAATTTCGTGCGGTAACGATTTCCAACCTAATTGAAATTTAGCAATATCAGCGCCACTTTTTTTAGCGAGTTTTATCATTTCATGGCAATTATTAAAATTTCCATTATGATTTAAGCCTATCTCTGCAATAAATATCATCTTTTAATTTTTTTTAATAAATTATCATACTTTTTCAGAATTTTTTTCTTTTTTGTTCTATTGTTTGAATGTTGTCTATATTTATATAAAGGAAATTCTAACCTGCCTAAATTAAATTTTTTTTTAAATCTTTTCTTTAGTTCGTGGCCTTCTCTCATTTTAAAATTTTCGTTATATAAACCTATATCGAATAAAGCTTCTTTACGGAACATTATTCCACAAGCTATTTCTTCTTTAAAACAATTTACTTTTTTTATGATTTTTTCATCATCAGTCACTCTATAATAATCAGTTGCAACTGCTTGGTATTCTCGATTTTTGTCTAAAAATAGTTTTGAAAGATATAAAAAATTTCTTGATACATAATCATCAGAATCTACTCTAACAATATATCTTCCTAGGGCAGCTTTTATTCCAATATTAATTGATCTAGGTAATCCTAAGTTTTTTTTATTCTTGATTATTTTTATTCCAGCAAACTCTTTGAAATTTGAAATTACATTACTTGTATGGTCTCTAGATCCATCATCCACAATAATAACCTCAACCTCATTTTTATTTACAATTAATTGGTTTTTAATACTTCTAATACAACGTTCAATCCATTTATCATGATTATAAACACAAACAATTACTGAAATATCAGGTAAAATTATTTTTTTTTTAGTCATTTTTAAAAAATTTATTCAAAGTCATATATGATTGTTTTGCAGCTTTAGTTTCAGACTCAATTGTAAGACCAGCAACATGTGGTGTAATAATTAAATTGTCATTTTTTTTTGAATATTTTACTAAAATATTTTTAGAAATCTCACTTTGTTCATTAGCGATTACATCAGTAGCGACATATGATAATTTTTTTGAATTAAGAGATTTTATAATTTCTTTTTCTACAATCACTTCTCCTCTTGAGGTATTAATAAGAACGGCACCGTTTTTAATTTTTTTAAACCAATTTTGATTAATCATATTTTTAGTTTTATCGTTTAAATTTACACAAACAAATAAAATATCAGCATTTTTTAGTACATCTTGATATTTTTTCTTTTGAATAATACTTTTGTTATTTATTTTTTTAAATGGATCATAAGCGTATACTTTCATATTAAAAGCTTTTGCATATTTTGCTAAATTAGACCCTATTCTTCCAAATCCAATTATACCCAAATTTTTACCATATAATTCTTTTGATCTTAGAACATCCTCTTCATCACGCCAGTGTCCAGACTTAACGACTGATATTGCTTTTGGTATTTTTTTTAAAACTGAAAGCATTAAACTAAATGTAAATTCTGAAGATGCATAAATGTTTTTTATGAATTTTGTATTTAAAAGAGTCTTTACAATTATTTTTCTTTTTTTACAGTAATCTATGTCTATATGATTACTTCCTGTCGATGGTGTTACAATTAATTTTAAATTTTTTGCTGTTTCTAACAAACTTTTATCTATAACATATGTTGGACAAGGGCTGCAAAGCCAAGCATCAACGTTAATTAATATTTTTTTGAGATCTTTTAAGTTTTCTGTTCTTGTAATAGTACATTCGTAGTTTTTTTTAAATTTTTTTTCTAATTCTCCAGTAAAATGAAGAGGAGAAGTAATCATTAACTTGGGTTTTTGTTTATTGTAATATTTTTTTTTTTGAATAAATATTTTTTTAGGAACATTGTTACAATACCCATTTTCAATTAATGTTTTTGCAATAAGTAAATCAAATTTATTATCTATATTAATTGATTTATTTTCATCCATAATAAATGGTAAGCTTTTATTTCCCTGTCTACTTTTTTGATGAATAATACATTCTCTGGTCATTGCATAAATAGCTCCATTCCTTATAAAGCAAGCTTCAAAATCTTGACGCCTAGATCCTCTTTTTGGCTCAGGATATTCCTTACAAAAATCTGAAACTAAATGATTTTTAATTCTCTTAAGTCTTGTTGGGTGTTTTTCACCTGTGTTAACATAACTAATAACTGAATCACATTTCGATTTTATTAATTTTTCTAATGCACAATCTATATCATTTGAGTCTCTAAATGGTGAGACACAAGGTAATTCAATGACATAATCAAATTTTTTCCCCTTTAATTTTTCATATTCCAAAACTGTAAATCTAAGGGCATCGACAGAAAGTGTTTTATCTCTAGCAAGTTTTTTTGGTCTTAAAAATGGAATTTTTGCTCCATAATTTTTAGCTACTTTTGAAATTTTATTATCATCAGTCGAAACAATAACTTCATTTATATATTTTGAACCAAAAGCTGCAGCAAGTGTATAACTAATCAGTGGATGATTATTTATTGGATATATATTTTTTCCAGGTATTCCTTTAGAGCCTCCACGAGCTAAAATGATACATAATATTGATACTTTTTTTTTCATTTTTTTAATTCACATTCTTTAATTAAATTTTTAAGATTATCTATTTTATGTTCATTAAATTTAGCATACTTTTCACAAAACTTTTTTCTAATACTCTGAACTTTTTCACTAAACCACCAATTATCAATATCATTCCATTCTTTATTAACATGTGTAACTAAACTATCTTGAGTTTCATGAAAGATTTTTGCATTTTTTAATTCTTCAAATAAAATTTCTGCCTCTGAGTTCACCGGATTGTTAATGTTTGACCAATATAATAATACAGGTAAATTTGCAGCCATCAATTCTAAATATCCTGTGGAATTATATGTATAAACAACCAACTTTGATCTACCGATATTTTTATAAATTGATTGAGAGCTTTGATCAATTTTAATATTAGGAATATTATTCATCCACATTTCTTTTTCACACCAGCCATATGTTCTTTCATGTAATCTAACTATAAGATTTTTATCTTTAATATCTTCTTTTAAGCATTTAGCCATTTTTATACAGTCTAAATGATAATCTAATATTTGTGGGCCCCTTATTTTAGAGTCTAATGCCGTAGAAAAATATCTTTCTTTAGGTCTAATTACTATTAAGAATTTATTTCTAATTTGCTTTTTTTTTTTCATTTTTTTTAGTGTTTCAATAGATTTTAACATTCCAAATGGAATAGTTTTTTTATCATCACTCCATCCCCAAGATAAATAATAATCTGATATTTCTTTTTCAAATTTTTCATACCAATGAAATTTACATTGTCCATATCCACCACCATGTTGTCCGTGAATAAGTATTGATCCCTCTTCTTTTTTTTTGGCGATATAAAATGAAGAAATCGTTTTTGTATTAATAGCATGAGATGTAAAAATAACTTTTGGATTTTTTGGCCAATGAGAATTTTGAGCAAGATTTGTTATCATTTTATAGTTTTCTAAAAAAGAACAAGGAATCAAATCTTTTAAAATTGCTAAGAAAAAACTTTCAAATTTATTTTTAACTTCTACTTGTAATGAAAGTTCTTTTCTTAAAAAAAAATTTGGTTTCGTAAATAAATATGATCTAGGTGAAATTAATATTGGGAAATTTTTTAACTTTAAATTCAGTAAAATTTCATTTAACTTTCCAATATATGTATCTGATATAAAATACTTATCATCTTTAAATAACTTAAAATATATATTTCTTGACAGTTTATAAGCACCGAACAAAAGGTTTTTGATTAAAGGAGTTCTGTCTTTATTAAATCTTACATAATCATCGTCTTTTAAATCTCTAATTTCCTCAAATTTTACAATGTCATAAAAATTTTTTTTCAAAATTTCTGAAAAAATATAATGATTCCATTTATCTTGATGTGCTAATTCTGTAAAATTTTCCATAGATTGTGGTACTACATCTTTTTTTTCAGTTTTAATTATTTTGGTTTCGCCAATATCAAAATGATTGAATGCTATTCTTGCTGTTTCCCATCTATCATAAACAATATGAATAAATGTAAAAAGCCAATTACCAATAATTATTTTCCAGTATTCTTTGGAGTAATTTGTTTGATGAATAGTATTAAGTTTTTTTGCTAGATTTATCAAAATTTTTTCTGCAAAGTTATTAAGATATTTGTAATCCTGATAAACCTTATTTGGATCGTTCCAATGGTATTCCAAAATTTGATTTTTTTTTAACTTTTCAATATCTTTTTTTTTTTCTAATGTATTACACCAACTTCCTAACATAAGAGTATTTTTATTAAAATCCCACGTTTCAGTAATAGGCGTTGTTATTAAAAATAATTTACTCATCGATTTTATGAAGAGAAAGATTTTTTAACTCATACCTAGAATCGCAAAATTTAAGTGTATCTAAATTATGGGAAATCATTATTATTGTTTTTTTATTCTTATAACTCACTAAATTATTTATGAGTTTTTTTTCAGTTTCAGGATCTAAAGCATTAGTGCTTTCATCTAAAATTAATATTTCTGGATTTTGAAATAAAGCTCTTGCAAAAGCCAATCTTTGAAGTTGGCCCCCAGATAAATTCAACCCTTTCTCTCCAACAGCCGTGTCTAAGCCATTTTTTAATCCAGTAATTACTTGTCTAAACTCAGATTTGTCTATTGCTTCTAAAAGTCTTTGATCTTGATTATCATCATAATTATCAACAACACCAAAAATAATATTATCTTTTATGGTTCCATTAATTACATTAATTTTTTGTGGCACAAAACCAATTAAAGATCTCCAATTATATAAATTTTCATAAATATTTTTTCCATCTACAGATATTGAGCCACTTGTAGGTTTTAAAAAACCCAATAAAAGATCAATTAAAGTACTTTTTCCAACTCCGGTTTTACCAATTATACCAATTTTTTGCCCAAATTTGATTTCAAAATTTAGACTATCTAACACCTTCTTTTGTTTTTTTGGATAATGAAAACTAAGATTATTGATAAGGATTTTGTTAGAAAATCTTATTATGTCATTATTCTCTTTGTGTTTGTCTTGATAATTCTTTGTTTCTTTTAGGGAAATTAAAAGTTGATCCATCACAGGTGTGCTAAAATTAATTGCTTGGGCTGATCTTACAATTCTTAATACTGAAGGGATAATTCTAAAAAAAGCTACAGCGAACATTCCTAGAATTGGCACTATTGATTTTGGTTCATAATCTAAAAATAATAAAAAAAATACCATCAAACACAGCCCAATAACTCCTGCTATTTCTAGCCAAAATCTTGGAAGATTATCAATTATTTGAAATTTTTTATTAACGTTTGAATAAATAAAATTATCTTTTTTAAATTTTTCAGAAAAAAAATTTGTTTTATTAAACATTTTAATATTTTTATAATTTTCTAAAATTTCAATTAAAGTTTTCATCATTTCGCCAGATCTATAAAACCTTGCTTTACCATAATCTTTAATAAGTCTATTAGTAATTGTTCTAAAAATCATTACTAATAAAGTAATAATAGCACAAATTATTAAAGTAACTTTATACTCAACTGTTAGTAAAAGAATTGTAATTAATAATAAAATAATTCCTTCCACAATTAAAATTACAAAATTTTCGAGATATTTTAAAAAAGCTTTAACCTCATTGAAATTTCTTACTATTAAGGCTGAGGTAGTCTCAACATGATCTAGATAACTTTTTTTTAATTCCACATCTAAAAGTCTTATACAAATTTTTCTATAGATATGCTCAACAAAATTTTTGTTCCACCACAAAAAAATTATCAAAACTAAATTTTTAACTAAAAAAGTGAGAAAAATTAAAAAAAAAATTATTTTTATTAAAAATATTCGTTCAAAATTATTTGTAAAATATGAAAGAAAATCATTAATATATTCTGAGTTTGTTTTTAAATCGCTATCAATTATAAAAGTCATTGCGGGTAAAATTAAAGCAATACTGAGCGTTTCAAAAAAGACTGTAAGCAACATTAAAACAAAAAAAACTACTAATTTTCCCGTATTTTCTTTTGTTAAAATAAAATTAATTTTTTCAAGGTTGTTCATAACTAACTAATGTCGTTGATGTTTAAAATATTTAAACCTACCTTTTTTGACTTAGAAATGATTTCAGGTTTAAGAAGATCTGAATTATTAATGGTTGAAACAATTTCTGGATTTTTCAAATTATCTTTAATAAAATTCTTAAGTGGATTACCCATAGCACCAAAAGTTGAAAAAATAACAGCTCTTTCTTTTTCACTTGGCTCGAAAAAATTTGGGAAATATCTATCTAAAGAATTTTCAAAAAATGGGGTTAATGTAATGTTTTTGAAATATTTTAACCTAAGAGCATTTCCACTATGACATGTTCTCAAATTCCAAATTACTACATCTCCCGGTTCAGTATCAACATTTTGAGGTCTTAATCTCTGTGGTATCAAATACCTTATTTCTTTATCTTTAAAAATTTTTCTTAAAAGTGTCCTCCCATATTTATATGTATGACAAGAACCTTTAAATACTTTTAGTCCATTACTAAACTTTTTATGGTCTTGAAGGTATATCCCTATTCTTAAAATTGGATATTTAGTTTTAAATGGATTTTCATTGTCGTTTTTAGCATCATTATGGGTACTTCTGTAACTTTGTTCATTGTATCTAAAACTACTATATCCCCAATAGTATATTTCATTTTCATCTAAAAGAATTTTAATATTATTTAATAATTTTTCATTTAATATTGCGTCACTTATTTCTGGATAACTTAAAACATCTTTAAATTTAACATTTTCAAGTTCTTTCCAATTTTTTTTTTCTTTTCCAATATGATATTCAATCTTTTCTTTAATAAATCTTCTATATCTTGTTACTTGTTCCTCAGTATAGATATTTCTTAAAACAACATATCCATTTTTCTGAAAAAATTTTTTTAATACGTCTTTATTCATTAATGAAACCTATAAATAAATTTAACAAGCTTTGGTGAAAATAAAATTAAAATTCGTCTGAGAATATTTCTTGGAATAATTATAACTTTTGAAATAAAATATCTTTTCTGATAGTTGAAATTAAAAAGAAGATAACAATATGTAAAAATTTTATCAAAAATATTTTGTTTAATTAAAAAATTAAATTTGTACTTTAAAAAAATGTCCCTATAAATAAGTTCTATAAACGATATATCATTAACAGAGAGTTGGGACATCCATCTCTTTTTGATTTGATCGCGATTGTAAAAATTTTTTGGAGGATATTTTTTTAAATCAGTATCTTGATCTTTTCCTTGGAGATATGAACTTTCTCCATACCAAGTTTTGCCTAAAATTGTCTGATTTAGTAATGAATTTTTAAATTTGATATTAAGCCATTTGCTTAGTTTAATCATTTCTTCTTTTAAATTATTATGCATTTTTTCATTTTGTGCTATGAAAATTTTGGTTTTCTGTTTGTGCTTTTCAATAAACAGATTTGCATATTTCCAGGTGTATATAATTTGATCAAATTGATTTGAGTAAATTCTATCACTATTATGTTTTTTCATTCGTAAAATTGATCCTGCAATTGAGGCTCTTGGATCACGTACTATAAATATAAATTTTGGATTAAAAATTTTTTGATATTTTTCAGAGTAAAAAGGCACATGTTCTTGAGACACAATAATATTTCTTTTTTTAAGATCTAAATTGTAAACCTTTGCAAATGCATAATGAATTCCAAGAAATAAAGATCTATATCTATTTTTTATTTCTGAATAGTCTAACCAATTTTGTAAACTTTTTTCAAAAATTTTAAATTGCATTTTAGAAAATAGAAATTTACGTCTTTGATTTTGTTGTCTTCTATCTTTTTTAAATAATCTTACAAATTCAGAAACAATTTTTTTATTATCTATATTCATATCCGCTAAATCAAATTTTTTATTCCAGGTTTCAATGTAATAAAAACATCTGAAATAACTAAATGACGGCATTATCAGTATCTCTTCATGATTGTCTAATAAGCTTGTTAACCAATCTAGTCCACAATGTCCGTAAGTACTCAAAATACAAATTTCAATTTTTTCAAATTTTTTTATTTCTTTTTTCATCAAAGTCTCTCTGTTACTATTTCTTTTTTTAAGAAACTTTTAACATCATAAATTATTTTTTTTTTATTCATGATCTTTTTGATATAGTAAGGACTAAATTTTTTGAAAATGTCATGACCTACACCTAAGATTAAAACATCATATTTTTTCTTAATCTTGTTTAAAAAATTGAAATCATAATTACCTTTAAGATTTTTATACTCAACCCAAGGATCATATATATCTATATTCATTTTTGATGACTTAAGATATTTGGCTAAATCAAAAATCTTTGAATTTCTTGTATCAGTACAGTTTTTTTTTAAAAGCACAACCAAGAATTAAAACTTTTGCTTTTTTAATTTTCATTTTATTTATAACCATTAATTTTTTTACTCTTTCAGAAACAAATTTACTCATGTTGTCATTTAATTTTCTTCCATTTAAAATTAATTTTGGATTATAACCAACCTTTTTGGATTTATAGGTAAGATAATAAGGGTCAACACCTATACAATGACCACCAACCAAACCTGGTTTATACTTTATAAAATTCCATTTAGTTGCAGCTGCATCTAAAACATCGTCTGTGTCTAAATTCATTTTTTTAAAAATAATTGATAATTCATTAATTAAGGCAATATTTAAATCTCTTTGAGTGTTTTCGATCACTTTTGCGGCCTCAGCGACTCGAATGCTTTTTGCTAAATACGTGCCAGCATCTATAACTAAAGAATATAAATCATTTATTTTTTTTGCTATTTTGGGATTTGACCCACTTACAACCTTTTTTATTTTTGTTAATACAAATCTTTTATCTCCAACATTAATTCTTTCAGGGGAATATCCACAATAAAAATCTTTATTATATTTAAGACCTGAATTTTTTTCTAAAATTGGGACACAAATTTCTTCTGTGCATCCGGGGAAAACAGTTGACTCATATATAACTATGCTATTTTTTTTTATTTGTTTCCCTACAATTTTTGATGCAGACTTTATACTTTCTAGATCAGGTAAATTTTTTTTATCTATGGGAGTTGGTACAGTAACTATAAAAAAATCACTATCTTTAATACTCTCTTCTTCGTTAGTAAATTTTACATTTTTTGCTTTTTTAAACGCGAATTTACTTACTTCTTTATTTACGTCTATTTTTTGATTTATTTGTTTTATTCTTTGTAATGAATTATCAAATCCGACAACTTTTTTATATTTTTTTGAAAACTCTATAGTCAATGGAAGGCCAACATAACCTTGTCCTATAACAGAAACTTTAGTTTTTTTATTTAACATTGTAATATTCTAAGTACCAATTTATAAATTTATTAATTCCAAATTTTATTGGAGTATTAGGTGTAAAACCTATTAATTTTTTAATATTCTTATTATCTGCTAAAGTCATTCTAATATCCCCCTTTTGTAGAGGTAAATATTTTCTCTTACTTTTTTTTTTTTAATTTTAGTTCAATTTGTTTAACATACTCTAGTAGTTTTATAGGTTTGTTATTTCCTATATTTAAAACTCTGAACGGAGCCGAACTTATTGCTGGGAATATTCTGTCTTTAATGTATTTGTTTTTTTTTGGTTTTTTTTTTGAAACATAAAAAACTGACTTAGCAACATCGTCTACATATGTAAAATCTCTTATATGATCTCCATTATTAAAAATCTCAATCGGCTTATTTTTTAAAATGTTTTTAGTAAATAAAAAAAGGGCCATGTCAGGTCTTCCCCAAGGCCCATATACTGTAAAAAATCTTAGTCCAGTAGTTGGTAAATTAAAGAGATGACTATAAGCGTGTGCGATAAGTTCATTAGATCTTTTTGTTGCTGCATAAAATTGTATTGGATGGTCTACATTATCTTTTTCACTTAGAGGTTGTTTTTGATTCATGCCATATACACTACTTGTGCTAGCATAAACAAAATGTTTAATTTTATATTTCGTTGATAATTCAATTAAATTACAGAAACCTTGTAAATTACTTTTAACATAAGCATCAGGATTTTTGATCGAGTATCTTACTCCAGCTTGAGCGGCTAGATTTATAACAGTATCAAAACGTTTTATTTTAAATAATTTTTCTAAACTTTTTTTATTAGAAATATCAATTTTTATAAATTTATAATTTTTAAACTTATTTTTTAAGAAATTTGTTCTATCTTTTTTAAGTTTCACATCATAGTAATCATTCAAATTATCAATACCACAAACTGAGTAATTATTTTTTAAAAAGGTTTTGCAAACATGAAAGCCTATAAAGCCTGCAGATCCTGTTATCAAAATTTTATTTTTTTTTAATTTCTTTTTGTAATTCGTCATATTCACGCATTTTTCTTTTCATAAAATTTATTGTTAATTTTGTTTTAATTGATATTCCACTTGGAGTTAATAAATAAATATATCTTATCTTCTTAGGATTTTTTTTAAAATTTCTTATTTTGATTAACCCTTTTTTTTTTAATTCACCCAAACAATAGTTCATTTTCCCTAAACTAAATCCCATATCTCCAGCAAGCTCCCTCTGAGAAATTTTTGGATTATTGTGTATTTTTCTTAATGTATTGAATAAATCGTCATTTAATTTCATATAAAAAATATAACGTTCAAAATTTGAACAGTCAAGCAATCTATGTTCAAATATTGAACATTGAGGGAATTATGTTAGAATAAACCATGAAATTTAAAACAAAATCTCAAAATTTGAACAATTTAAAAATTCGCTATGGGTCTATTCCAAAAATTTATTTTTTTAAGGTATCTGATTTTTTAAAGAATAAAAAAATTTTTTTGAAAAAAATTCAAAATAAATTTAATTCGAACATAGCAATTAGATCATCATCATCTAGAGAGGATGGAGCTAATAATAGTAATGCTGGAATGTTTAAAAGTTTTTTAAATATAAATTCTAAACAAACAAAAAAAAATAGAATATTGTATTAACGAGATAATCTCTTCATATAAAAAGAAAAAGGGGAAAAAAGATGAAATTTTAATTCAAAAGATGGTAAAAAATGTAAAATATTCTGGAGTGGCAACTTCATGTGATAAAGATAGTTTTGCTCCATATTATCATATAAATTTTACAAAAGATAAGGATACCAGTTTAGTTACCTCTGGAAAGGATGGTTCAAAAAGTTTCGTTTATTTCAAATTTTCTAAGAAAAAACCAAACTCGATTTTTTTAAAAAAAACTATCAATTTAATAAATGAATTAGAGAATAAATTTAATAATAATGCGATTGATATTGAATTCATATTTGACAATAAACAAGTACTACATCTTGTTCAGGTCAGGCCTCTCACCAAAAAAATAAAGATTAAAAATATTGATTATACAAATCAATTAAAAAAATTAGAAAAAAAAATAAAAAAACTTCAATTACCACATCATGATTTAGTAGGGAATAAAACAGCTTTTGGAATTATGCCTGATTGGAACCCTGCTGAAATAATAGGCATTAAACCTAAGCCACTTGCGCTATCATTATATCAAGAATTAATCACAGATCATATTTGGTCTCAACATAGAAGAGATTATGGATATAAAGATGTTGGCTCAAATCATTTAATGGCAAATTTTTTTGGTACACCTTTTGTCGATGTTAGAGTTGATTTTAATTCTTGGATACCAGCTTCATTAGATAAAAATATAACAAATAAATTAGTAAATTTTTATATAGAAAAATTTATTAAAAACAAAAATCTTCATGATAAAGTTGAATTTGAAATTTTATTTACTTGTTTTACGCCATCGACATCCAAAAGGATAAATATCATTCTTAAAGAAAATTTTTCAAATTATGAAATCAAGCTAATATTAAAAGCTCTTAAGAAGATCAACTTTCTTTCAACTAAAAATTTTAAAAATGAGCTTTCAAAAATAGAATATCTAAAAAAAAGACAGGAAATTATAAAAAACTCTAAGATGTATCATATCGACAAAATATACTGGCTTATAGAAGATTGTAAAAGATTTGGAACTTTACCTTTTGCAGGCTTAGCTAGGAATGCTTTTGTTGCTACTGATATACTGAATTCACTCATTAAAGAAAATATCCTCACTGAAAAAAAAGTTGCTTCTTTTTTACTACAGGTGAACACTGTAACTTCAGAAATATTTAAGGATTGGAAAAAGTTAACCCAAAAAAAATTTTTATCTAAACATGGTCATTTAAGACCTAATACATATGAAATTACATCTCTGAATTATATTGATGGGTATAAATTGTATTTTTCAAATAAAGAAAAAAAAAACGTGTGGTTTAAATCTAAACCAGAAAAAATATCTTTTTCTTCTAAAGAAAAACAAAAAATAAATAAATTTTTACAAAATTCAAAATTAAACCTTAATTTTAACGAGTTTATTAAATATATTAAAGAAAGTATTAAAATGAGAGAATACTCTAAACATGTATTCACTAAAAGTATTGATCTATTATTTTATAATATTAAAATTTTGTGCAAAAGATTAAATATTTCGGTTGAGGATGCTTCTTATTTAAGAATTAATCAAATTACAGATTTATATTATAATTTATCAAATCATAATATTGAAGAAACATTCAAAGCAGAAATTAGTCAAAACAAAAGTCAGTATATATTAAATAATAATATCAAATTACCTGAAACAATTTCATCAGTTAATGATATTTACTTTCATTATGAGAGTCATAATAAAATTAATTTTGTTGGAAATAAATCAGTTTGTTCAGAAATTATATACTTAAAAGAAAAATCAATTAGTGTCAAAAAACTAAGAAATAAAATAGTGTGTATTGATAGTGCTGATCCAGGATATGATTTTATTTTTTTATCAAATATAAATGGATTAATTACAAAGTATGGTGGTGTAAACTCTCATATGTCTGTAAGATGCACTGAGTTAAAAATTCCAGCTGCCATAGGTGTTGGAGAAAATAAATTTAGTCATATAATAAAAAATAAAAAAATTGAACTAAATTGTGAAACACAAAAAATAGAGTTTCTTTAATGAAAATTTTGATATCCTCATCTATTAAAGAGCCACATAAAAACCAATTTGAATATAATTGTGATATAAATTTAATTGAACTAATCTATTTCATCTATGGGAAAAAAACCCAAATCTATTTTTTTCATAAAAAAATTTTGCATAAGCCCGACCTAATAATAATGAGTGGAGGCAATAATATACCGAAGTACGCAAAGTCAAAATCAGATAATTTAAGGAATAAAAAAAGTAATTATATATACAACTATGCAAAAAGAAAAAAAATTCCTTTAATTGGAATTTGTTATGGTGCACAATTTATCGGTTTCAAAAATAAATTTACTTTTAAAAAAAAAAGCATAATTAAATATCATGGAATTATACTTAACAAAAAGCACCAACTATTTAAGAAAAAAAATATTCAAGTAAATTCTTTTAAAAATATAATTATTTCTAAAACAAATTATGATTTTAATAATATTTATTTTGCTCAAGATAAATCAATTGAATGTTTTGTGGGTAAAAAATATAAATTTTTAGGAGTAATGTGGCATCCAGAAAGGTATTCAAAATTTAAAACAATAGATAAAAAAATTTTTAGAAAGTTTTATGATAGTTATAATGTTATGTGCAGGTAAAGGCTCAAGATTAAAATCAAAAACATCAAATTTACCTAAATGTATGGTAAAGGTTAAAAAAAAAACAATTATAGACTGGTCTGATGATTTTAGAAAAAAATTCAATAAAACAATAATTGTTTGTGGTTACAAGAAAGAGATTTTAATTAATAAATTTAAAAATAATCAAAAAATTGACTTTTCAATCAATAAAATTTATTACAAAACCAATATGGTTCATTCACTTTTTTCAGTTAATAGATCAAAAATTAAAAATCAAGACTTGGTTGTTTGTTACTCTGATATTATTTTTAATCCAAATATTTATAAAAAATTTTATAAAAATAATTTCACTTTTTTACCGGTCAATATTAATTGGTTTAAAATATGGAAAAAAAGAATGCCTCTAGAAAAAATAAAAGATGACGCAGAAGACCTTAAAATTAAGGGAAAAAAAATCATAAGTATTGGGGGGAAAATTGGAAAAATAATGCCAAAATTTCAATTTATGGGTTTGATAAAAATTATGAATAAAGACTTTTTTAAGCTAAAAAAATTCTACAAAAATCTCGATAAAAATATCGATTTCACATCATTCCTTAATCAAGCAATCAAAAAAAAAATAATCGATATCCGATATATTAAATCTAGAACAGAATGGTATGAGATTGATAGTTTAAAAGATTTGAAATACACAGAAAGTGTAAGATTTAAATGGTAATTTGGATAATTGGAAAATCAGGGTCGGGAAAAACCTTTTTTGCAAAAAAAATTTATTCTCTTTTAAACAAAAGAAATAATTGTTTTTTAATTGATGGTGATGAGGTAAGAAAATACCTTAATTATGATCTGTCATATTCACTAAAGGATAGAAAAATTAATTCAAAAAGAATCCAAGATCTCTGTTTATATTTAGAAAAAAAGAATTATTTAGTAATATGTGCCATTCAATCTATATTCAAGAAACATCAATCAGAAAATAGAAAAAAGTTTAAAAAATACAAACAAATCTATTTAAATGTAAATGAGAATATTTTTAAAAAAAGAAAATTCAAACTAAGTAGATATAAAAAAAATGTAGTTGGTAAAGATATTGTTTTTCCAAAACCAGTAAAATCAGATCTTGAAGTTTCAAATGATTTTAAAAACTCTAAACTAAAAATAAAAAAAATAATTAATTTTTTAAAAAAAACAAATTAAATGAAAGATAATTATTTAAAAATAATTAGAAAATTAAAATTATTTAAATATAGAAATTCACCTATATATAATAAACATTTTTTAAAAGATTATTTTTTAAGTAGAAAGTTATTATTAAAAAAAAAAATTTCTTTAAAAGAACAAATAATTATCAATGGAGACCAAACTTATAACTTATTAATAAAAATTGAAAAAAGAAAAATTAATCAGAAGGATAAGAATTACTTAATTTCTTTATATAAAAAATTTGAGATTAATATTAAATTAAAAAAAAGATACAATTCATTAGGCAAAAAGGAGTCAAATATAGAAACTTCCTTTTTATCATATTTAGTACTTGCAAGACTTCTATATAAAAATAAACTTTTAAATAACCTGAAATTTTTGAATTTTTTGCTTAAAGTTTTAGATTTAATTTCTCTTAAAAAAAAAGTTTCTTTAGATTTTAAAAACTACAATCTTTTAGATCAAATAGTAAATTTAGAGAAAAAACTTGTAAAAAATTATGTTAAATAAAACACTCAACTTTGGGTTAATATTATCAAACACAGAAAGATCTATTGATTACCTCATTTTTCTAAAAAAAATAAAATTAAAACCTAGTGTCATCATAGTTTATAGCAAGGAAAAAATTCGTTCGAAATTTAAAAAACTTTTGATTGGAAATAATTATCTTATATTTTTAACTAATGATATAAATAATAAAAAAGTTGTTGATAGAATTCTCAAATTATCTCAAAGGTATTTGATTTACTCTGGATATCCTTCACAAATAATTAAGAATAAAGCTCTGCTTGAAAAAAAAATTCTTTTACACTCTCACCCTGGTAAAATTCCTTATTTTAAGGGAAGTACAACAATTTTTTACTCAATTTTAAAAAATAAATCTATATGGTGCTCAACATTTAGAATGAGTCACAAGATAGATAGTGGTAGATTATATTACTTAAAAAAATATAAGCTCAGCAAAAAAATTTTTATTAATTATAATAAGTCAGATAATTTGATTAGAATTAAGAATTTGACTAAAGTTTTAAAAGACAGTTTTAGAAAAAGAAAAATTATTAATAAAAAAAAATATGAAGAATATTATTATGTAGCTCATCCTATTATTCGTTGCCTCGCTAAATTAAATGTAAAAAAATAATTATTATTATGAGAATTACTTATAGATCAAAGAATAATAAGGAATACTGGAAAGAAAGATGGCAAAATATATCAATTGATGAACCGATAAAAAATGAAAAAATTTATCCTATCAAATTTTCCAATATGATTATTAACAATCATAATCAAAAAATTTTAGAGGCTGGATGTGGTGCAGGAAGAATTTTAAGATACTACCATAACAAAAATTTCAAAATAATTGGAATTGAGTTTATTGAAAATATAGTGAAAAAATTAAAATCTATTGATAATTCTTTAGATGTAAGAGTGGGAAATATTTTAAATCTTGATTTTTCAAACGATTTTTTTGATGTAATACTTAGTTTTGGCTTATACCATAATTTTCAACAAAATGATTTATCAAAATCATTAAATGAAACTTTTAGGGTTTTGAAAAACGGAGGAATATTATGTGCCTCATTTAGAGCAGATAATCTTCAAGAAAAAATATTAGATTGGATCAACAGAGATAAATTTTCTAAAAAAAAAGAATTTCACAAACTTAATCTTAAAAAAAAGGAATTTATCGAATTATTGCAAAAGCATAATTTTAAAATAAAAAAAGTATATAATGTTCAAAATATGCCCTTTTTATATAAATTTAAATTTTTTAGAGAAAAAAAACAAAAAGAATTTAACGAAAATTTAGCTAGAAAAGAAGGCTATAAACTTTCATTCGTAGGAAAAATTTTACAAAATATCTTGATTAAAATTTTTCCAGAGAATTTTTGTAATCTTTACCTAATAATTGCTGAAAAATAAAAAATTATTTTTTCGTAAATATCAATTTTTGGAAAGCCATCTTATTTCCTTTTTCACTCCAATGACCATCGCAACTTAAAAACCAATTGCTAATACCATCTTCAATATGAGTTAGGGAATATTCACCATTATTTTCCATTGCTAAATCAATAATTTTAACGTTTTGCTCATTAGATAATTTCTCTAATTCTTTGTACCATTTCAGTTTTTTATAAGAGTTGCCCATTATCATTATATTTTTTAAATCTTTTTCTGTTGGGATGATCATTACCGTTTTTTCAAAATTTTTATCAATTTCTTTAAATAATTTGTTAATAAAATAAATTGTAGCTTCAACAGATGTTTTGTTGGAAAAAAAATATCCAAAATTATCATTTTGTACTGTGTAAGGATTTTTTCTAGAAATTAATGTATATTTTACAGTCTTAACTAAATTATAGGACCAAAAATATTCTTTCAAAAAATTTTTTATTTTTTCGTAATTTGTGTTTTTAATATTCTCATAAGGAAAATCTTTTTGAGGTGAACTATTTGATGGGTAAAAATATCCAAATTTTTCTTCATTAATTTTTTTAAAGTAGGGTCTATACCTATTTGTCATTTTATATTTTTTATAATAGTCAAAATCATTATCAATGAAATCGTTAGCTGGTAAGAACAAAAAAACAACTTCGTTATGAGGAAATTTTTTTGCCAAATTCTGATAAATTAAAAATGTTTGTAATGGTCCAAAATTTCCACCTGATCCAAAGTTTAATGTGGTTTTATATTTATCATTTAGCAATCCTGCTAAAGTATATTCATTTGACACCCCAACTCCCTCTGCAAAACTATCTCCTAGGAGAACTAAATTATTATCTGATTTTAAATTGTTAAATGAAAATTCTGATCTTGCGCCAACATCATTTGTTTTGTAGTAAACATCAAAACATTTTTTTTCATGTCTAGTTAAAAAGTTTTTTTTGTGCCATGCTCCCCAAGCTTCTTCTTCTGTTCTCCAGTCCAAGGCATTATAAATTGATTTGAATTTTAAATAACCAGGTTTAGAGTTAAAAATTAACAGTTCATTTTTCGATGCAATAAATGAGGCAGTTTCAATAAATATTGATAGTATAAAGGAAAATAATAATATTTTTTTTATATCCATTAATAATATTATAATAGTTACCCATTAAAATAATATTAGTATATCTTTAAAAAATTTTTTTCAGTGCATAAATCAAGCCAATTGAGCTATTAGTACTGGTCAGCTGCACGCATTACTGCGCTTCCACACCCAGCCTATCAACGTG
>MDTD01050363.1_pt1 | contig 49089 bp, 42 predicted proteins | sample 811221 | NCBI WGS metagenome assembly MDTD01 (sample SAMN05326646, study PRJNA326480) | marine metagenome | isolation source: seawater | place: Pacific Ocean: South West | collected 2011 | reverse complement strand
CTCCGCAGGGCAAGGTGCCAGGTAACGCCTGGGCGGCGTGAGCCGACGGAAAGTGCAACAGAAAGTATACCGCCTAAGCGCCCACGGGCGCCGGTAAGGGTGAAATGGTGCGGTAAGAGCGCACCGCATGGCTGGTAACAGTCCATGGCGATGGTAAACCCCACCTGGAGCAAGACCAAATAGGAGTCCAATGGCGTGGCCCGCGCTGGACTCGGGTAGGTTGCTTGAGGCCTGTGGTGACGCAGGTCCTAGATGAATGACTGTCCTCGACAGAACCCGGCTTATCGGCGGGCTCAATTTCCCCATCTCTCCCTGCCTGTAGGTGTTGGTACCTATAGGCGGTCGGTTATAGCCAAAAAATCTTAGACCTCACTTTCTGTCTTCAGAACTTATTGCAGGTAGTTGATTTTTCTTCTTTTCTTTTCCGTAATCTGCGTTTCTTGGTAAGTCTTCGCGTGTAACCCCTTGTCATTAAAGGAAGTTTTTCCAGTGCGACGCAGTTTGCGGCGCTTGCATTGTCTATTGCGTGTTTCTATAGTGTGCATAAGTGGGAAAAAGTGGTTTCTAGTGGTTTTTTGTGGTTTCCGGCACCCAGAGACAGCGTAAATGGGCAATTTTCTCGGCAGTCATGCCATCAACATGGATGCGAAGGGACGCGTCGCGATCCCGGCCAAGGTCCGCGAGGAACTCTCGCAGATCTGCAGCGGGCGCATTGTGTTGACGGCCAACGCCGACGAGGAGCGCTGCCTGTTGTTGTATCCGGAACCCGAGTGGGAAACGCTGAGGCCGAAGATTGAGGCTCTGCCCAACATGAATCGGGCGGCGCGCCGCCTGCAGCGTCTGTTGTTGGGAAACGCGGCGCCCATGGAGCTGGACTCTGCGGGACGCATCCTGATACCGCCGCCCCTGCGCAGCTACGCGCATCTGGAAAAGAAGCTGATGCTGATCGGGCAAGGCAAAAAACTGGAACTGTGGAGCGAAGAGCGTTGGTATGCATGGCTGGACGAGTCCAGTGGCGATGACGAGATGCCGCCGGAGATGGAGGCGTTGTCACTATGATGGCCGGAGCTGACGATCGGGGGGCTTCGGCGTTTTCCCACCGTTCCGTGTTGCTGGACGCGTCCGTCGAGGCGTTGGTCCGAAAACCGGATGGCCGGTACATCGACGGCACCTTCGGCCGTGGTGGCCACAGCCGTCTGATCCTCGGGCGCCTGGGTGCGCAGGGCCGGTTGCTGGCGTTCGACAAGGACCCGGACGCCATTCGCGAAGCCGAGGCGCTGGCGGCCGAAGACGCGCGCTTTTCCTGGTTTCACGGCTCCTTTGCCGAGATCGCCCTGGCCATGGCGCGACGGGGCTGGGCGTCGGTGGACGGGGTGTTGCTGGATTTGGGGGTGTCGTCACCCCAGCTGGATGACCCCGCCCGTGGCTTCAGCTTCATGCGGGACGGCCCGCTCGACATGAGAATGGACCCCCGGCAGTCGCCCAGTGCCGCGGAGTGGCTGGCGACGGCGGAGGAGCAGGACATCGCGGACGTGATCTGGCGATACGGCGAGGAGAAGTTTTCCCGGCGTATCGCCCGGTTGCTTGTGGAACGCCGCCAGGAGGCGCCCATCGAAACCACGCGCCAGCTCGCGGAACTGGTATCGGAAGCTGTGCCCAGGAAGGAGCGCCACAAACATCCGGCGACCCGGACGTTTCAGGCGATCCGGATCTTCATCAATCGCGAGCTCGAAGACCTTGAAGTGTGTCTCCGGGCTGCCGCGGAGCGGTTGGCGCCCGGTGGCCGGCTGGTGGTGATCAGCTTTCATTCGTTGGAAGACCGGCTGGTCAAGCGTTTCATGAGGGACCTGGCCCGAGGGCCAAAGTTGCCGAGGGGCGTGCCGGTGACGGCGGATCAGGAACGGTCGGATTTCCGGTTGGTGGGCCGGGCCAACCGGGCCGATGAGCATGAAGTGAACGAGAACATCCGGGCGCGCAGCGCCGTCATGCGGGTGTTGGAACGAATCGAACGAACAGACTCAGAGCAGGGGAGCGCGTAACCATGGGCGCGGTAGTGATCGAGCGGCCGGCCAAGACGGCCAGGCTCAACAAGCAGAGAGTGCGCGACGGCGTCGCAACCGCGGTCCGGCTTTCCCGCCAGGTCTTCGAGGCGACCCGTCGCAGGGAGGTTCTGGTGTCCCTGGGGCTGGTGGGTGTGTTGCTTGCCTCGTCGGTGGGCGTGGTGGTGGCGGCCCATGAAAACCGGACTCTGTTCAACACGCTTGCGGAACTCCAGGGCGAACGGGATCGCTATCAACGGGAATGGAGCCAGCTGCTGCTGGAGCAAAGTGCCCTGAGCGCGCACGGCCGGGTGGAGAAACTGGCTGCGGAGCGTCTTGGCATGGTGGTGCCGGGGCGCGAGGACATCGTGCTGGTGCCCCTGATGTCGCCAGTGGCAAGCCGTTGATTCGATAACAACAAACGACAGACATTGTCAGGGTGGCCGACTTGTCCGATCACGGAGCACAGTCAAAGTGGCGTCGCAGGCTTGCCGCCGGCATGAAGGCCTGGCGGTTTGGCTCCGTGCTGGGCGCGTTTTTGCTGGTGGTCGGTGTATTGGGCTGGCGCCTGGTTGACCTCCAGGTGGTCGATAAGGACTTTCTCCGCAAGCAGGGGGATGTCCGGACCATACGGGTGGAAACGATCGACGCCCATCGCGGCGTGATTCTGGATCGCCACGGTGAACCGCTGGCGGTCAGCACACCGGTCCAGACCGTCTGGGCCAATCCCTCGGAAATGGATCCGGATGAGCCCCGCCTGGCCAACCTCGCGCGTTTGCTGGACCTGAACGAAGCCCGGCTGCGCGAGCGCCTACGTTCCTACGCCTCCCGGGAGTTCATTTATCTGCGCCGTAAAATTCAGCCGTCGCTGGCACGCCAGGTGATGGACCTGAACATCGCCGGTGTCTACAGTCGCCAGGAGTATCGCCGCTATTATCCCGCCGGTGAGGTGACGGCCCATGTGGTCGGCTTCACCAACATCGACGAGCATGGCCAGGAAGGCATTGAGCTGGCCTACGACCAGTGGCTGTCCGGGGAGCCCGGCCGCAAGCGTGTGCTCAAGGACAACCGGGGCCGGGTCATCAAGGACCTGACTCTGATCCGCGACGCCCAGCCGGGGCATGATCTGTCGCTCAGTATTGATCTGCGCCTGCAGTACCTCGCCTATCGCGAGTTGAAAGCGGTGGTCAGCGCCCATCATGCTCATGGCGGTACGCTGGTGATGCTGGATGTGGACACCGGTGAGGTCCTGGCCATGGTCAATCAGGGCTCCTACAACCCGAACGACCGCAGCCAGCTGGCGCCGGAAAATCTTCGCAACAAGGCCCTCACCGACCTGTTCGAACCGGGCTCCACCATGAAGCCCGTCAGCATGGCCGCCGCCCTCGAGTCCGGGCGCTATCCGGTCAACACCACCATCGACACCTCGCCGGGCTACCGCCGGTTCGGTCGGTTCACGATCCGGGATCACCGCAACTATGGCGTTTTGTCGTTGACCGACATCATCGTCAAGTCCAGTAACGTTGGCATCAGTAAGATCGCCACCGAGCTGGGTGGCGATCTGATCCGCGACCTGTACGCCCGCATGGGCTTCGGCCAGCCCACCGGTGTCGGTTTCCCCGGCGAGGCGGTGGGGGTGCTGCCGGCGCCGCCGAAGTGGCGGCCGGTGGAAGAGGCCACCATGTCTTATGGCTACGGAATGAGTGTCAACGCGTTGCAGTTGGCCCAGGCGTACATGGTCCTGGCCAATGGCGGCATCCGCTACCCGCTCAGCCTGATCAAGGTGGACGAGCCACCGGTGGGGGAACGGGTACTGTCGGAGAAGGTCACATATCAGGTGCGTGAAATGCTACGGCAAGTGGTGGAACGGGGTACCGGAACCCGGGCGCGCCCGGGCTTCTATTCGGCTGGCGGCAAAACCGGAACCGTTCACCTGGTGGGCTCCCATGGCTATGAAGACAGCCAGTACAAGGCGATCTTCGCCGGCATGGCGCCGATCGAGGACCCGAGAATCGTGACGGTGGTGGCCGTGGACGCGCCTCAGTCCGGTGAATACTACGGCGGCGAAGTGGCTGCTCCGGTATTTGCCCGGGTCATGAGCGACGCCCTGAGATTGCTCAACGTGAAGCCGGAGCTGGACGTGTCCGGGTCCGGCGAGGCCCCGGGTTCGGTCGGGGCGAGGGGGTAAGCTATGTGCATCACATCTCTCAGCACCCTGTTGCATGGCATTGTCGATGTGCCCTCGGTGTTTGATGTCACCATCCACGGGCTCGTCAGCGACAGCCGTGAGGTCCGCCCCGGCGATGCCTTCGTGGCGGTATCCGGGGCGCGAACACCGGCCGATCGCTATGTGGATCAGGCCATTGTGGCCGGGGCCAACGTAGTGCTTTTGGAAACGGACGCGCCTCGGGCCTGTTTCGAGCGGCGGGGAGCCCTGGTGGTTCCTGTGCCCGGTCTCAAGCAAAATCTCGGTCGGATCGCTGACCGCTTTTTTGAACATCCATCCCGCCGGCTGCGGTTGATCGGTGTCACCGGGACCAATGGCAAGACCTCGGTGAGTCAGTACATTGCCCGGTTGCTTGGCGACACCGGCACACCCTGCGGCGTCCTGGGGACCCTGGGATATGGCATGCCGGGAGCCTTGCTGCCGGCCACGCATACCACGCCGGACGTGGTGCAGATCAATCGGATCCTGCACCGGATTCTGGACAAGGGCGCGCGCGCCGCCGCCATGGAAGTGTCCTCCCATGCCCTGGATCAGGGGCGGGTGGACGGTCTTACCATGACGGGCGCCGTCTTTACCAATCTGACCCGCGACCACTTGGACTACCACGGTTCCATGGAGGCCTATGGCGCCGCCAAGGCCAAACTGTTCACCCGCGAGGGGCTGCATTTTGCCGTGATCAATTTCGATGACCCGTTTGGTCGCCAGTTGTATGGCCAGCTGGACGGGCGTTGTGACCGAGTTCGTTACAGCCTCCACGAGTCCCAGACCGAGCTGTGGCTGCAGGACTTCCGCCCGACCGAGGGCGGTTTCGAGGCTCAGGTGGATGGTCAGTGGGGGCGCTTCGACATCCAGGTACCGTTGATGGGGAGTTTCAATGCCAGCAACGTGCTGGCCGCCATGGCCGCCGTTCTGACCCTGGGGGTGCCGGTCGAGCGGGTGCGGGGAGCGGTCGCGCGCCTGACGCCTCCGCCCGGGCGCCTGGAAGTGTTCGGCAATGGCGACGGGGTCCGGGTCGTAGTCGACTACGCCCACACTCCGGATGCCCTGGCCAATGCGCTGGCGGCCTTGCGGCCTCACGTGTCGGGCCGACTGATCTGCGTGTTCGGCTGTGGCGGCGACCGGGACCGGGGCAAGCGCCCGGACATGGCGCGGGAAGCGGAAGCGGTGGCGGACTGGGTGATCGTGACCGACGACAACCCCCGAACCGAGGCGCCGGCGGCCATTGTCGCGGACATCCTTGAGGGATTCCGCCATCCGGACCGTGTGGCCGTGATCCATGACCGGGCAGAGGCCATCCGGCGGGCCATTGCCTCGGCGGTGCCGGGTGACTTGGTACTGGTGGCTGGCAAGGGGCATGAAGATTACCAAGAGATTCAGGGGCAGAAGCTGCCATTCAGCGACGCGGAGCATGTACGCCACTGCTTGAACCTGAACGGAGGTGTGGCATGATGCGCGCCTTTTCCCTGGCGGAGGCCCGGCAATGGCTGGGCCTGGCGCCGGATCCGGGGACCGGGCTGTTGTCCTTCACCGGAGTTTGCACCGATACCCGGCGCCTGCAGCCGGGAGACCTGTTTGTGGCGTTGCGGGGCGACCGTTTCGACGGCCACCGCTTCCTGTCACAGGCCCGGGCCACCGGTGCGGTGGCCGCCGTGGTGGAAACGCCGGATCCGGCAGTGGCGCTGCCCCAGTTGGTGGTGCCGGACGCGGTCCAGGCGCTGGCCCGCCTGGCGCTTGGCAACCGGAACGAAAGCCAGGTCGGGCTGGTGGCCGTCACCGGCAGCAGTGGCAAGACCACCGTCCGGGAGATGACCGCGTCGATCCTGTCGGAAATGGGGCCGACCCTGGCGACCGAAGGCAATCTCAACAACCACATTGGGGTGCCCCTGACCCTGTTCCGGCTGGCACCGGAACACCGTTTTGCCGCAGTGGAGCTGGGCGCCAGTGGCCTGGGTGAGATTGCCCATACCGTGGCCATCGTCCGCCCCCGGGTGGTGATTCTGACCAATGCCGGTCAGGCCCATCTGGAAGGTTTCGGCAGTTACGACAACATTGTCCGGGCCAAGGGCGAGATCATCGAAGGGGTGACCCCGGGGGGACTGGTGTTGCTGAACCGGGATGATCCCGCCTTCGCGCGCTGGCGCGAACGGGCGGGGAAGCGCCGGGTAGCCTGCGTCAGTGCTCAGGGACACCCGGAAGCGGATTACGTGATCACCGGTGCCACCATGACCGGCGAGGGGCAGCGCCTGTCCGTCTCCGGCCCGAACGGGTGGCACAGTGAACCGGTGCTGCCGCTGCTGGGGGAGCACAACCGGCTCAACGCCCTGTTGGCCGTAGCGGCCGCCCGGGAGCTGGGGGCCTCGGACGCTCAGGTGATCGCCGGCCTGCAAGCGGTTAAGCCGGTGCCCGGCCGTCTCCAGCCCCTGACCTTGACCAAGGACCTGACGGTCATTGACGACAGTTACAACGCGAATCCGGCCTCGATGAAAGCGGCGCTGGCGGTACTGGCCGGTTTCCCTGGGCAGCGTATCGCGGTGCTGGGTGCCATGGCGGAACTGGGGACGGAGGCCCGGCGCTGGCACCAGGATGTGGGGGCCACGGCGCGGGCGTGCGGCATCGAACGTCTGCTCGTGGTGGGGCCGGGCTGCGAAGGGTATCTGGAAGGGTATGGACCGGCGGCGGAGTTTCATCCCGGACACGAGGCCGCGGTCGCCGCCATTTTGCGCCATCAGGCGGGGCCGACCACCGTGCTGGTGAAGGGATCCCGAAGTTCCGCCATGGATCGCGTGGTGGATGGGTTGAAAGAAAAGGTGAACAACGCATGCTGCTCTGGCTGACAGAGATACTCTCACAGTACTTTTCCGCGCTGACGGTGTTTCAGTATCTGACGCTGCGCGCGATTCTCGGTATCTTGACGGCGCTGTTGCTGTCGCTGGTGATCGGGCCGACCATGATCCGCAAGCTGAGTCAGTACCAGATCGGCCAGGCGGTACGCGACGACGGCCCCAAAACGCACCTGAGCAAGGCCGGCACGCCCACCATGGGCGGCGCTTTGATTCTGGTGGCCATTGCTGTGAGCACGCTGCTTTGGGCGGACCTGAGCAATCGTTATGTCTGGATCACCCTGCTGGTCACCTTGATGTTCGGCGCCATCGGCTGGGTCGACGACTATCGCAAGGTGGTGGAACGCAATCCCCGGGGCCTGCCTGCCCGCTGGAAGTATTTTTGGCAGTCGGTGATTGGCGCCGGCGCGGCCATCCTGCTGTTTTACAGTTCCGCGCTGCCCCAGGAAACGTCCCTGTACGTGCCGTTCGTCAAACAGGTCTCCCTGACGCTGGGGCCGGTGATGTTCGTGCTGCTGTCCTATTTCGTGATTGTCGGCAGCAGCAATGCCGTCAACCTGACCGACGGCCTCGACGGCCTGGCAATCATGCCGACGGTGATGGTGGCCGGTGCGCTCGCCATCTTTGCATACGTGTCCGGCCATGCCCAGTTCGCCAATTATCTGCTGATTCCCCACCTGCCGGGGACCGGCGAGCTGATCGTCTTCTGTGGCGCCATTGTCGGCGCCGGTCTCGGTTTTCTGTGGTTCAACACCTACCCGGCCCAGGTTTTCATGGGGGATGTGGGCGCGCTGGCTCTCGGTGCCGCGTTGGGGGTGGTCGCGGTCATCGTGCGCCAGGAAATCGTGCTGTTCATCATGGGCGGTGTGTTCGTGATGGAGACCATTTCCGTCATCCTGCAGGTGGCGTCGTACCGGCTAACCGGCCGGCGCATCTTCCGGATGGCCCCCCTGCATCACCATTTCGAACTTAAGGGTTGGCCGGAGCCCCGGGTCATCGTGCGCTTTTGGGTGGTCACGGTGGTGTTGGTGCTGATCGGCTTGGCCAGCCTGAAGATTCGGTAGGAGCAGCAGGTTTATGGGCGTCATTGCATCGGATCGTCGCACACTGGTGGTCGGGCTCGGGAAGACCGGGCTTTCGGTGGTGCGTCATCTGTCGGCGCAGGGGCGGGCGTTTGCGGTGGCCGACAACCGATCGAGCCCGCCTGGGCTGGCCGAGCTGAAGGCTGGGTGGCCGGATGTGCCGGTTTACCTCGGGCCGTTCGATGCCGAACGCTTTGCCCAGTTCAACGAACTGGTGGTCAGTCCTGGTATCAGCATCGCGGAACCGGCCATCGCTGCGGCGGTGGCTTCAGGCGCCCGGATCCGGGGTGACATCGACCTGTTTGCCGAGGTGGCGGATGCTCCGGTGGTGGCGATTACCGGTTCCAACGGCAAGACCACGGTGACCACGCTGGTCGGCGAGATGGCCCGGGCCGCCGGGCGCAAGGTGGCGGTTGGCGGCAACATCGGCACGCCGGCGCTGGATCTGTTGGGGCAGGGCGCGGAGCTGTATGTGCTGGAACTGTCGAGCTTCCAGCTGGAAACCACCGACCGGCTCAATGCGCTGGTGGCGACGATCCTCAATGTCAGCGATGACCATATGGACCGCTATCCGAACAAGATGGCGTATTTCCAGGCCAAGCAGCGGATTTTCCGGGGGGCCCGGCATGCGGTGGTCAACCTGGACGATCCGCTGAGCACACCCATGGTACGGGATGGCCTTGCCGTGCATTGCTACGGCTTCCATCGGGTCAATCCGGAGACCTTCAGCACCCGGGACGACGATCAGGGCACCTGGATCACCTATGGGTTCGACAACCTGCTGCTGACCCGTGAGCTGAAACTGATGGGGCAGCACAACGTCAGTAATGTGATGGCTGCGCTGGCGCTGGGGCGGGTGGCGGGCCTGCCGATGGCGGCGATGTTGGCGGTGGTTCGGGAATTCCGTGGCCTGCCGCACCGGTGCGAGTTTGTGCGCAGCCTTGATGGCGTCGACTACATCAACGACTCCAAGGGCACCAACGTGGGGGCCACGGTCGCGGCCATCCAGAGCCTGATGCCGGAACAGGGACAGGTGGTGCTGATTGCCGGTGGCGATGGTAAGGGCGCCGATTTCTCGCCCATGGCTGAACCGGTTGCCCGCTGCTGCCGGCGGGTCCTCGTTCTGGGGGCCGATGCCGACCGCCTGGCGTCCGCCCTGGCCGACACCGTTCCGGTGGAGCGGGTCGGCAGTCTGGATGAGGCCGTGGCGCGAGCCCGAGCGGTGGCTCGGCCGGGCGACCGGGTGTTGCTGTCCCCGGCCTGCGCCAGTTTCGACATGTTCCGGGACTATCAGGACCGGGGTGACCAGTTCCGGCAACGGGTGGAGGCGCTGTTGTGATGCGTAGCGACACTCTGGTTCAGGACCGGTCTCCATGGCTGGGCGAGCTGCAACCGCTGCCGGCGCTGGTGATCAGCGCGGCGGCGCTGATGGTGATCGGTATCGTCATGATCGCCTCGGCGTCCATGGACATGGCGTCGGAGACGCTGGGCAATAGCTATCACTACGTGATCCGGCAGCTGCTGTTCGCAGCCCTGGGTTGCGCGCTGGCACTGGTGGCGGTGAATGTGCCGGTGGCCTGGTGGCAGCGCAGCGGCTGGTTGTTGCTGGGCATTGGGCTGCTGGTGCTGGTGCTGGTGCTGACCCCGCTGGGGCGGACCGTGAACGGCTCCACTCGCTGGATTCCGTTCGGCCTGTTCAATGTACAGGTGTCCGAAGTGGCCAAGCTGTGCCTGATTGCCTATCTGGCCGGTTACGTGGTCCGGCGCCGGGAGGAACTGCTGAACACCTGGCCGGGCTTCCTGAAACCGCTGGTGGTGCTGGGCGTCGCGTCTGTGTTGCTGGTGATCCAGCCGGACTTCGGGGCAACGGTGGTGTTGGTTACCGCCGCCGCGGGCATGATTTTTCTCAGCGGCGTTCGGCTCAGCCGTTTTCTGCCGTTGATCGCGGTGCTGGTGGTGCTGGGGGTGGTCCTGGTGCTGACCCAGCCCTACCGGCTGAAGCGGGTGGTGAGTTATCTGGATCCCTGGAAAGATCAGTTCGACAGTGGTTATCAGCTGACCCAGTCGCTGATTGCCTTCGGCCGGGGTGAGTGGGCCGGTGTCGGCCTGGGCAACTCCATCCAGAAGCTGTTTTATCTGCCGGAGGCCCACACCGATTTCATTTTCGCGATCATCGCGGAAGAGTTCGGCCTGTTCGGTTCGCTCACGGTGTTGGCCCTGTTTGCCGTACTGGTGGTGTCCGGCCTGGTCATCGCCCGGCGGGCGGAGCGGGCCGGCATGGAGTTTGGCGCCTGCTTCGCCTACGGCATCACCCTGCTGATCGGGCTGCAGGCGGGTATCAACATGGCGGTCAGTACCGGTTTGCTGCCCACCAAGGGGCTGACTCTGCCGCTGGTCAGCTATGGCGGCTCGAGTCTGATGATTTCCTGTATCTGCATTGGCGTGCTGGCCCGGATCGAGCTGGAGCGCCTGGACCAGGCACGGGTTGCCCGGGAAGGACAGGGGAGCCGCCGACCGCGGAGAGGGGGGGCGTCATGACCCGGCCGCGTCGTTTCCTGATGATGGCCGGTGGCACCGGAGGGCACGTGTTCCCGGCCCTGGCGACCGCCCGCGCCCTGCAGGCCCTGGGGCATGAAGTGCACTGGCTGGGGGCCAGCGGCGGTATGGAACAGCGGCTGGTCGGGGAAACCGATATCCCGTTGTCGCTGATTCACGTGTCCGGCCTGAGGGGCAAGGGCAAGCTGGCGCTGGTGCTGGCGCCGTTCCGGCTGATGCGGGCGCTGGGTGAGGCATTTACGGTGCTGCGCAGGGTGCGTCCGGACTGTGTTGTCGGCATGGGGGGCTTTGTGACCGGCCCGGGTGGGCTGGCGGCCTGGCTGCGGGGAATCCCGCTGGTGATTCATGAGCAGAATGCCATCGCGGGGCTGACCAACCGTATCCTGGTGCGTTTTGCCAAGACGGTGCTGGAAGCCTTCCCCGGCAGTTTTGGCGCCGGGGTGGTGACCCGCTGTACCGGCAACCCGGTCCGCCAGGGGCTGACGGATCTGCCGGCTCCGGCGCAGCGTCTGGCCGGCCGGAGTGGCCGTCTGAAGTTGCTGGTGGTTGGCGGCAGCCTGGGGGCCCAGGTGTTCAATGAACGGGTACCGGAGGCACTGGCCCGGATTCCTGAGCCACAGCGTCCGGAAGTGCGTCACCAATGTGGCGAGCGGAACCTGGAGACGGCCCGGGCAGCATATGAGGCGCAGGGGGTGACGGCGTCGGTAGAGCCGTTCATCAAGGACATGGCTGCGGCTTACGCCTGGGCCGACGTCGTGCTCTGTCGTTCCGGGGCGCTGACGGTGTCGGAACTGTGCGCGGCGGGTGCGGCCTCGATACTGGTGCCGTTCCCCCATGCCGTCGACGACCATCAGACCGCCAACGCCCGCCAGCTGGTGGCCGCCGGCGCGGCGGTGCTGATACCCCAGCCCCGGTTTTCCGTCGAGGCCCTGACGGAGCTGCTGCAGGACCTGGCCGGGGACCGGGCCCGAATCGAGAATATGGCGACAGCCGCCCGTGAGCTGGCCCGCCCGGATGCAACGGAGAGAGTCGTGAATTACTGTCTGGAGGCCGCTCATGGCTGACGTGACCAACCCGCCGCTGGTGTATCAGGTGCCGGAGATGCGCAGGATTCGTCGCATCCACTTTGTCGGCATCGGCGGTGCCGGCATGAGCGGCATTGCCGAAGTGCTGAAGAATCAGGGCTATGAGGTTTCCGGATCCGACTTGAGGGAGGGGCCGGTGACCGAGCGTCTCAAGGCCCTGGGGGTGGATGTCCGGATCGGGCACCGCGAGGAGAACAGTGCCCACGCCGATGTGGTGGTGGTCTCCTCTGCCGTGAAACCGGACAACCCGGAGGTGGCGGCGGCCCGTATCCGCCGGGTGCCGATCGTGCCCCGGGCGGAGATGCTGGCGGAAATCATGCGCTACCGCCACGGCATCGCGGTGGCGGGTACCCATGGTAAGACCACCACCACCAGCCTGATCGCCTCCATTCTTGGCGAGGCCGGCCTGGACCCGACGTTCGTGATCGGCGGCAAACTCAACAGTGCCGGCACCAACGCCCAGCTGGGTGGTTCCCGCTATCTGGTGGCGGAAGCGGACGAAAGTGACGCCTCGTTCCTGCACCTGACGCCGGTGATCTCGGTGGTGACCAACATCGAGGCGGACCACATGGACACTTACGGCGGCGATGTCGAAAAGCTGAAGCAGACGTTCGTCGACTTTTTGCACAATCTGCCGTTCTACGGGGTCGCGGTCATGTGCGTGGACGATGGCTACGTCCGCGAGATCATTCCACGTATTTCCCGGGCCATCATCACCTATGGCATCGACAATCTTGACGCCGATTATCGTGCCGAGGGGATCGTCACGGACGGCCTGAAAACCCGCTTCGTCGTCAAGCGCCCGGGGGGGCGTCCCGACCTGGCCGTGGAACTGGGCATGCCGGGGCGCCACAACGTGCTGAATGCCCTGGCGGCCATCGCCGTCGCCACCGACGAGGGGGTGGCGGATGCTGCCATTTGCCGGGGGCTGGCGGCTTTCGCCGGCGTTGGCCGGCGGTTCCAGGTCTATGGCGACTACCAGACGCCCAGGGGCCGGGTAACCCTGGTGGACGACTACGGTCACCATCCCACCGAGGTCGAGGCGGTGATCCGCGCGGCCCGGGATGCCTGGCCCGGACGGCGACTGGTGATGCTGTATCAGCCGCACCGGTTCACCCGCACCCGCGACCTGTACGAGGACTTTGTCCGGGTACTTTCGGAAGTCGATGCGCTGCTGCTGATGGATGTCTATTCCGCCGGTGAACCGGCCATCCCGGGCGCCGACGGTCGCTCCTTGTGCCGCAGCATCCGGCAACGCGGGCTCATTGAACCGGTGTTCGTCGAGGACAACGGCAAGATCGAGGGCCTGCTGGCCAATGTCTTGAAGGACGGCGACCTGCTCATTACTCAGGGCGCCGGGGATATCGGTGGCGTGGCCGCTCGGCTGGCGGCGGCGGGGGTAATTTCCAGTGACTGACAAGCATCACGGTGAAACCTTGAGTTTTCAGGCAGACCCTGCCCTGGTCAGGGCGCTGGGGCGGGTGGCGGTGTTCATGGGGGGGGATTCCGCCGAACGCGAGGTGTCGCTGAAAAGCGGCCAGGCCGTTCTCGCCGCGCTGCAGTCCGCCGGGGTCGATGCCTACGGAGTGGATGTGCGTGGCTGTCTGCTGAAGGTGGCCGAGTCGCCCCAGTACGACCGGGTGTTTATCGCCCTGCACGGCCGGGGCGGTGAGGATGGCACCCTTCAGGCGATTCTGGCGCAGGCTGGCATCCCCTATACCGGCAGTGGCGTTCTGGCCTCGGCCCTGGCCATGGATAAGTTGCGCACCAAGTATGTGTTCCAGGGCTACGGCCTGCCGACGCCGCGGTTTCGTGCCATGACCGGAGCCGGCCAGGCGGCTCAGATCCTGAAGGAGCTGCGTCCGCCCCTGAGCGTGAAGCCGGCCCACGAAGGCTCCAGCATCGGGGTGCGGAAAGTGTCCACCGAAGCGGAGCTGATCGACGCCTACAACGCCGCTGCGGCACTGGACGACTTAGTACTGGTGGAAGAATGGATCGAAGGGGCGGAGTTCACGGTCAGTTTGCTGCAGGACAGAGCGCTGCCGGCGATTGGCCTGAGCACAGACCATCCGTTCTACGATTACGACGCCAAGTACCTCGCCGATGACACTCGCTACCGTATTCCCTGTGGTTTGGCGCCGGAGGATGAAGTACGGCTGCAGACGCTGGCGCTGGAGGCTTTCCGGGTCGTGGGCTGCCGGACCTGGGGCCGGGTGGATGTGATGCAGGATCGCGACGGGCAGTTCTGGCTGTTGGAGGTGAATACCGTACCCGGCATGACGGACCACAGCCTGGTACCGATGGCTGCGCGCGCGGCGGGGATCAGTTTCGAGGAGCTGGTGGTCCGGATTCTGGCCGACACGCTGGAGGATGCGGATGCTTGACAACCTGCGGGTCCGAAGCCGGGCGTTTCCGTCCGAGCCGCCGCGGCGCCGGGGGGCCACCTCCCTGGAGCCGGAGCGGGATCGGCTGGGCGTGCTCAGGGCCATTCTCGCGTCCGTGCCCTGGCTGCAGGTTGGGTTGGGAGCCCTGATCGTGCTCCTGGCCGCTCTGGTGCCCTGGGGCACCGGCAAGGTTCTGGAAGCGATGGACCAGCAGATTCTGGCCATCGACGTGAAGGGTGAATTCATCGGTGACAGTCGCGTGGCCATCGAGCGCGAGGCCAGCCGCTGGCTCGGCAAGAGCTATTTCGCCACCGATCTGTCCGAGATCAAGGCGGAACTGGAGCGCCGTCCCTGGGTGGCTTCGGCGGCCATCCGCCGGGTCTGGCCGGATCGCCTGGTGATTGACATCCGCGAGAAGAAACCGCTGGCGTACTGGAACGGCGGGCGCTTGGTCAGCCGAACCGGTGAATTGTTTGCCCCGGCCAATCCGGAGGTGGCGGGGCGATTGCCCCGACTGTCCGGACCGGATGAGCGGGTGCGGGACGTGATCCGCATGGCGCAGGACCTGAGTGGCCGGCTTGCCCGTCACGGGCTCGGTTTCGCCGGCCTGTCGCTGGAGGCCCGGGGAGCCTGGACTCTGAATCTGGCCAACGGTATCGAGGTGGTCCTGGGGCGGGACCATGTGGACGAACGGTTTGAGCGCTTTCTGGCGGTCTACGAGGCCCGGCTGGTGTCCCGTTCGGATGAAGTGAAACGCATCGATGCCCGCTACACCAATGGTGTGGCGGTGCAGTGGAAGCCGGCCCCGGCCGCTTCCGAACCGAATTCCTAGAACTTAACGGCAGACCTACGGTTTGGTGAAACACATGTCATCGGTTGAAACGGAAAACATGATTGTGGGCCTGGACATCGGAACCTCGAAGGTGGTTGCGATCGTCGGCAAGCGCAAGATGGACGGCACCATCGAAGTGGTGGGGATCGGTTCCCATCCGTCCCGGGGGCTCAAGCGTGGCGTGGTGGTCAATATCGAGACTACGGTCCAGGCCATTCAGCGCGCGGTGGAGGAGGCGGAGCTGATGGCAGGTTGCCGCATTCACTCGGTCTATGCCGGGATCGCCGGCAGCCACATCAAGAGCCTCAACTCCCACGGTATCGTGGCGATCCGTGACCGGGAAGTGACCCAGGCCGACATCGATCGTGTCATCGATGCGGCCCAAGCGGTGGCCATCCCTGCCGACCAGAAAATCCTGCACATTCTGCCGCAGGAGTTCGTGATCGACAGCCAGGAAGGGATCAAGGAGCCCCTGGGCATGTCCGGCGTGCGGCTGGAGGCCAAAGTCCATCTGGTGACCTGCGCCGTCAACGCCGCCCAGAACATTGAAAAGTGCGTCAGGCGCTGCGGCCTGGAGGTGGATGACATCATCCTTGAGCAGCTGGCTTCCAGTCACGCCATCCTGACCGAGGACGAAAAGGAGCTGGGCGTGTGTGTGGTGGACATCGGTGGCGGTACCACCGACATCGCCGTGTTCACCGGTGGTGCCATCCGCCACACCGCAGTCATTCCCATCGCCGGTGACCAAGTGACCAACGACATCGCCATGGCCCTGCGGACACCGACCCAGAATGCCGAGGAAATCAAGATCAAGTATGCCTGCGCGCTGACCCAGCTGGCTGGGGCCGACGAGACCATTAAGGTCCCGAGTGTCGGCGACCGCCCGCCCCGGGACCTATCGCGTCAGGCGCTGGCGGAAGTGGTGGAGCCCCGTTACGAGGAGCTGTTCACCCTGGTCCAGTCGGAGCTGCGCCGCTCCGGTTTCGAGGACCTGATTCCGGCGGGCATCGTATTGACCGGCGGCTCATCCACCATGGAAGGGGTGGTGGAGCTGGCGGAGGAAATCTTCCACATGCCGGTCCGGCTGGCTTCGCCGCAGGCCGTGTCCGGCATGACGGAGGTGGTCAACAACCCGATTTACGCCACCGGCGTGGGCTTGTTGATCCATGGCTTCCGGCAAATGGATCTTGGCCGGACGCCGGTGCTCAAGGGGGAAGATGCGCCCTCGTTGTTTGAGCGCATGAAGGCCTGGTTCACCGGTCATTTCTGATTGGCCGGACGGGCAGTACACGAAGGTATCTCGAACAGACAAAACTCGATAAGCGGCCTGGACAAGGCCGCAGACAGCACGAAGGAGTAAGGGAAATGTTTGAACTCGTCGATAATGTCCAGCAGAACGCGGTCATTAAGGTCGTCGGTGTCGGTGGCGGTGGCGGTAACGCGGTACGTCACATGCTCAACAGCGACATCGAAGGCGTGGAATTCATCTGTGCCAACACCGATGCCCAGGCCCTGACCGATCTGGATCCGCGCCAGGTCATTCAGCTTGGCGGCAACATCACCAAGGGGCTTGGCGCCGGCGCCAATCCGGAAGTGGGCCGCCAGTCCGCGCTGGAAGACCGGGACCGGATCTCCGAAGCTCTGCAGGGTGCGGATATGGTGTTCATCACGGCCGGCATGGGGGGCGGCACGGGAACCGGCGCGGCGCCGGTGGTGGCCGAGGTGGCCCGGGAGCTGGGCATCCTGACCGTGGCGGTGGTCACCAAGCCGTTCATGTTCGAAGGCGGCAAGCGCATGAGCATCGCCGAGGCCGGCCTGAAGGAGCTGGAAGAAAACGTGGACTCGCTGATCACCATCCCGAACGAAAAGCTGCTGGCGGTGATGGGCAAGAAAACCAGTCTGCTGGATGCGTTCGCCGCAGCCAACGACGTGCTGCTGGGGGCGGTCCAGGGCATTGCTGACCTGATTACCCGAAACGGCATGATCAACGTCGACTTCGCCGACGTGAAGACGGTGATGTCCGAGATGGGCATGGCGATGATGGGCACCGGCCGGGCCACCGGCGAAAACCGTGCCCGCGAGGCCGCCGAGGCCGCGGTCCGCAGCCCGCTGCTGGAAGACATCAACCTGCAGGGCGCCAAGGGCATCCTGGTCAATATCACGGCTGGCATGGATCTCAACCTGGGCGAGTTCTCTGAGGTGGGTGACATCGTTCGTGAGTTCGCCTCCGACTCCGCGACCGTGGTTGTCGGTACCGTGATCGACCCGGAAATGACCGACGAACTGAAGGTGACCGTGGTGGCGACCGGCTTGGGTGGCGATCGGGAGAAACCGGCGAAGGTGGTCGACAACACCCGTACGCTGGATGGCAAGACCGACTACCGGCAACTGGATCGTCCGGCGGTGCTGCGTCGTCGTGCGGTGTCTTCCGGCAACGTGGCGATCGATCAGAGCAAGGAGAGCGAGGAGCAGGGCGTCGACTATCTCGATATTCCCGCATTCCTCCGTCGGCAGGCGGATTGATAATCTGTCTCAACTTTGAGCCAGACTCGTGCCGGCCCGTCGCTTCGCGCGATGGCGGGCGGGCCTGGTGGACGTGAGCCGAGAACCGGCCGGGCCCGGGCGATTGCAAAAGTTTCGCAAAGGCCGACCTGGTCAAATGGTACTCAGCTCCGAATTCTGATATTCTCCAGGCAGATTTTTGCCCAGAATATCGCTATTTTGTGACGGAATGATGAACCGATGATCAGACAACGGACACTCAAGAACACCATCCGCGCGACCGGTGTCGGCCTGCACTCGGGGGAAAAGGTCTACCTGACCCTCAAGCCCGCGCCGGCGGACACGGGCATCATTTTCCGCCGCACGGACCTGGACCCGATGGTCGAGATCCGCGCCTGTGCGGAAAACGTGGGCGAGACCATGTTGTCCACGACGCTGGTCAAGGACGGTGTCCGGGTGGCAACCGTTGAGCACCTGCTGTCCGCCATGGCGGGTCTCGGTATCGACAACTGCTACGTGGAACTGAGCGCGGCGGAAGTGCCGATCATGGACGGCTCCGCCGGTCCCTTCGTCTTCCTGCTGCAGTCGGCCGGCATCGCCGAGCAGGATGCGCCCAAGCGGTTCATCCGGATCAAGCGCGAAGTCAGTGTTCAGGAAGGCGACAAAAGTGCCACCTTCCTGCCGTTCGATGGCTTCAAGGTCAGCTTCGGCATCGACTTTGATCACCCGGTCTTCAAGGGCCGGGCCCAGACCGCAACCGTGGACTTTTCCAGCACCTCTTTCGTGAAGGAAGTGTCCCGGGCCCGGACCTTCGGTTTCATGCGCGACATCGAGAAGCTGCGCGCTATGAACCTGGCCCTGGGCGGCAGTGTCGACAATGCGATCGTGGTGGACGACTACAAGATCCTCAACGAGGACGGGCTGCGCTACGATGACGAATTCGTCAAGCACAAGGTGCTGGATGCCATCGGCGACCTGTATCTGCTGGGCAACAGCCTGATCGGCGAGTTCCGCGGCGTCAAATCCGGTCACGACCTGAACAACAAGCTGCTGCGCAAGCTCCGGGCGGAAGAGGATGCCTGGGAAGTGGTCACCTTCGATGATGAGGAAGCCGCTCCCATCTCCTACATGAAACCGGTGCTGGCGGCCCAGGGCTGAGGCAGGACGCCTCAGTCCCGGACGTGGCTTGCGAGTTTTTCGAGAACCTCCCGTAACGCTTTATCCTTCGTGTGCCCGGCTTCTTCCGCAAGAAGCCGGGCATTTTCCTTGCTCAGCCGGGGTTTGATCCGGCGGCGTTTTTCCCGGGCCTTCGGCGGCACGACTTTTACCTTCAGTTTCCAGACGTACTGGAAGGCTTCGTCCTGGCGCACACTGGCCATGATCTCGTGCTGACGGAAACGGATCTGACTGGCCTGGGTGGCGTTTTCCGCCGACAGGGTCAGTTCGCCGTCCTGGCAGGCCAGAAAGCGAACGCCCTGAGCCAAGTCCCGGGGCAATGCCCTCAGGACCGTCTGTTCGGCTTCCCGATGCTGTTCCGCCTTGGCGATCAGCTGGCGCAGCGTGGGTGGTCCCCGAAATTTGTCGAAGCTCAGTTTTTGATCGTTTTTTGACGCCATGGGTGCGGTTTTGCTCGACGGGTCCAATTACGATTGGTTACACTTCGGCACGGTTTGTGCGTAGTGCCTGCCTGACACTCGTTTTACATTGTCCGAAATGGGTGTGTCTACCGGGCGCTGCGATTTTTCAGCACGCAGTTGTTGCCAAGGATCGGCAGACCCGCGCGAAGACTCCGGGGCGCAACTCGACAGGATCAGGTTGGCGGCTCCCCGATGAAACCAGAAGACGATATGAACATTATTCTCGTTGGCAAGCGCCACGGCAAAGCCCGGGTGGTCTCCCTCGGTGGCGGACTCGTCGCCGGCATGACCCTGATGGTCCTGGGGCTGCTGGCTGCCGCTGCGTGGGCAGGCTATTACGCGGCCACGCTGGCGGCCAGTGCCGAGCAGCCGGAGCCGTCCGAGCTGGTGGCGCGGTGGCAGGCGAAGCTGGCGGAGCAGCAGCAGGCGCTGGCGGAGGTCAAGGAAGGGGCCCAGCAGCAGATTGATGCACTGACCCTGCGGCTGGGTGAACTGCAGGGGCGGATGCTGCGCCTGGATGCCCTGGGACAGCGCTTCGTCGAATCCGGACTGGTGGCGGCGGAGGAGTTCAACTTTGAGGAGCCGGCGGCCGTCGGTGGCCCGGAAGGTGCGTCGTCCAAGGAGCCGTTCACGGTGCCGGCTCTGACCGATATGATCGAGCGCCTGGAGGCTCAGCTGGAGGATCGGGAGCAGCAGCTGCGCCTGCTTGACACGCTGGCCTCCCGGCAGAAGCTCGAAGAGGAACGGTACGTGGCGGGACGCCCGATTACCTGGGGCTGGCTGTCCTCCAAGTACGGTTACCGTTCCGACCCCTTCACCGGCAAGCGCACCTGGCATGACGGCGTCGATCTGGCCGGTAAGGAAGGCAGTGACATCATTTCCGTGGCCGGCGGCGTCGTGACCTGGGCCGGGGAACGGTATGGTTACGGCAACCTGGTGGAAATCGACCATGGCGACGGCCTGGTGACGCGCTACGGTCACTGCAAGACGGTCAAGGTGAAGGTCGGAGATGTGGTGCAAAAGGGGCAGGTGATCGCCCTGATGGGCAGCACCGGACGCTCCACCGGGCCACACGTGCATTTCGAGGTGCTTCAGAACGGCCATTCCCGGGACCCGCTGAAATACATCGCCCGGGCCGATCGTTGATCGTTGGTTTCTCACGGCCAGCCGCCGCTGCCGTCCTCCCCGCCTCGCCGGGCTTTTCGAATACCGCTCAACCCGCGCACCCCGGCCGTTCACAGGCCGGGGTGCGACTTTTGTCTTGCCGGAAAATAAGGTTAGAATGCCGGCTCCCTTCGATTAATTAAAGAAGCAGTGGTCTATGTTCACAAAGCTTGCAACGAAAATTTTCGGAAGTAAAAATGCCAGAGAAATCAAGCGGATGCGCAAGATTGTCGAGCGTGTCAATGAACTTGAGGAGTCGTTTGGCAATCTCTCCGATGCCGAGTTGCAGGGCAAGACCGCTGAGTTCCGGCGCCGGCTCGCGGAGGGCGAATCCCTGGACGCCCTGCTGCCCGAAGCCTTTGCGACCGTGCGCGAGGCCAGTCGCCGGGTCATGGGCATGCGCCACTACGATGTCCAGCTGATTGGCGGCATCACGCTGCACGAGGGGCGGATCGCCGAGATGAAAACCGGGGAGGGCAAGACGCTGGTGGCCACGGCCCCGGTCTACCTGAATGCCCTGACCGGCCAAGGGGTGCACGTGGTCACGGTGAACGACTACCTGGCCCGCCGGGACGCCGAGTGGATGGGTAAGTTGTACCGCTTCCTCGGCCTGGAGGTGGGCGTGGTGGTTTCGGGCCAGTCCCCGGAGGAAAAACGGGCCGCCTACCAGGCGGACATCACCTACGGTACCAATAACGAGTTCGGCTTCGACTACCTGCGCGACAACATGGCCTTCAGTACCGCGGACAAGGTCCAGCGCGGCCTGCATTTTGCGATCGTGGACGAAGTGGACTCCATCCTCATCGACGAGGCCCGGACGCCACTGATCATCTCAGGCGCGGCTGAGGACAGCTCCAAGCTCTATCAGGCGATCAATGCGCTGGTCCCCAAACTGCACAAGGGGGAAGCTCGGGAAGACGGCGAGCCCACCGGTGATTTCATCATCGACGAGAAGTCCCGGCAGGTGGAGCTGACCGAGGTGGGGCACGAGAAGGTCGAGCAGCTGCTGCTGGAGCAGGGGTTGCTCAAGGAGGGCGACAGCCTCTACTCGGCAGCCAATCTGGGCCTGCTGCACCACGTCCATTCGGCACTCAGGGCCCATCACCTGTTCCAGAAGGACGTGGACTACATTGTTCAGGGTGGTCAGGTCATCATCGTGGATGAGCACACCGGCCGTACCATGCCCGGTCGCCGCTGGAGCGAGGGGCTGCACCAGGCCATCGAGGCCAAGGAAGGGGTGAGGATCCAGGCCGAGAGCCAGACCCTGGCCTCCACCACCTTCCAGAACTATTTCCGCCTCTACGACAAGCTCGCCGGCATGACCGGGACCGCCGATACTGAAGCCTTCGAGTTCCGTCAGATCTATGGCCTGGACGTGGTGGTCATCCCGCCCAACAAGCCGGTCCAGCGCATTGATTACAACGACTTGGTCTACCTGACCCAGGAAGAGAAGTTCCACGCCATCATCGATGAAATCAAGGATGTCACCGCAGAAGGTCGCCCGGTGCTGGTGGGCACCGCCTCCATCGAGGCCTCGGAGCTGTTGTCGTCACTGCTCAGGAAAGCGGGCATCGAGCACCAGATCCTGAACGCCAAGCATCACGAATCCGAGGCTAAGATCATCGCCCAGGCGGGCCGGCCCGGCGCGGTGACCATTGCCACCAATATGGCGGGCCGTGGGACCGACATCGTGCTTGGCGGCAACTGGGAGTATGAGGTTGCCGCCATGGAGAATCCGACCGAGGAGGACATTGCCCGTATCAAGGCGGAGTGGCAGGAGCGTCATAACCAGGTGCTGGAGGCCGGCGGCCTGCACATCATCGGTACCGAGCGCCATGAGTCGCGGCGGATCGACAACCAGCTTCGGGGCCGGGCCGGTCGTCAGGGCGATCCCGGTTCGTCCCGGTTCTTCCTGTCGCTGGAGGACAACCTGATGCGGATCTTTGCTCCGGACCGCGTCAAGAGCCTGATGCAGGCGATGGGGATGAAGAAGGGCGAGGCGATCGAGCATCGCATGGTCACCAACGCCATCGAGAAATCACAGCGCAAGGTCGAGGGCCGCAACTTCGACATGCGTAAGACGCTGCTGGAATACGACGACGTCGCCAACGATCAGCGTATGGTCATCTACGAGCAGCGCAATGAGGTCATGGCCTCGGACGATATTTCCGACCTGATCCGCACGGTCCGCGAGGATGTTGTCAACGAGCTGATCAGCGAGTTCATCCCGCCCCAGAGCATGCCGGAACAATGGGATGTGAAGGGGCTGGAGGCCCAGCTGCAGTCGGAAATGGCCATTGAGCTTCCGGTCCAGAAATGGCTGGAGGACGACAATAAGCTGTACGAGGAAAGCCTGCGCGAAAAAATCCTCGCCGAAATCGTCGCCGCCTACGAGGAGAAGGAAAGCATTGCCGGTGCCGAGGCCATGCGACGGTTCGAGAAGCAGGTGTTCCTGCAGGTTCTGGACACGCTCTGGAAGGAGCACCTGGCGAATATGGATCACCTGCGCCGGGGCATCCACCTGCGCGGCTACGCCCAAAAGAACCCGAAGCAGGAATACAAGCGGGAGGCGTTCAACCTGTTCCAGGACATGCTCGCCGCCATGAAACGGGATATCGTCCGTATCCTGTGCCACGTTCGCGTCCAGACTCGGGAGGAGATGGAAGAAGTCGAGCGCCAGCGTCGGGAAGCGCTGGAGAAGGAGCTGGCCCGGGCCCGGCTGCGTCACGACGAGACCAGCGCCACTGCGACCGCGCAGCCGCAGGGGCGGGGTGAGGGTGACGCAGGCCCGTCGGCGGCGACACCGGAGACCTTTGTCCGCCAAGAACGGAAAATCGGCCGGAACGAACCCTGTCCCTGCGGGTCCGGCAAGAAATATAAGCAGTGCTGCGGCAAGGTCAACTGACCGCCAGGCACTGGAGACCGCGCAAGACCCGCATCCTGATGGCCTCAGGTTGCGGGTTTTTGCGTTCAGACCATTCCACAGGTTTGTGAATAAAGGAGAGGTAGCATGGCCGTTGGTCCAGGTGGTTTACCCGATTTTTACCCCATCGCCGGTGTCCGTATCGGCATCGCCAGCGCCGGCATCAAGAAACCCGGGCGCAAGGACGTGGTGGTGTTCGAGCTGGCGCCGGGTAGCCAGGTCGCGGGTATCTTCACCCGAAACCAGTTCTGTGCCGCCCCGGTGGTGCTCAGCCGACGCCACTTGGCACAGGCGGCGCCGCGTTACCTGCTGATCAACACCGGCAATGCCAACGCCGGTACCGGCGAGCAGGGGCTGCGCGATGCCCTGGCCTGCTGCCAAGCCCTGGCGGACAAGGCCGGGGTCACCGCTGAGGAAGTGCTGCCGTTTTCCACCGGGGTCATCGGTGAACCCCTGCCGGTCGCTAAAATCGTGGCGGCCCTGGACGATGCTCTGGCTGAAGTGAGTGAAAGCCGCTGGCCCGAAGCCGCCGAAGGCATCATGACCACCGATACCCGGCCCAAGGGCGCATCCCGTCAGGTGCGGCTGGGGGAGCACACGGTGTCGATTTCCGGCATCAGCAAAGGCGCGGGCATGATCCGACCGAACATGGCGACCATGCTCGGGTTCATCGCCACCGATGCCCGGATTGAACCGGGACTGCTGCAATCCCTGGCCTCGGAGCTGGGCGAGGCCTCGTTCAACCGGATCACCGTCGACGGGGATACCTCCACCAATGATGCCTGCATGCTGGTGGCCACTGGCCAGTATGGGGGGCCGGAAGTGGCCGCTGACAGCCCGGAGCTGCCGGTTCTGCGCGAGGCATTGAAGGCCGTCTACCTGGAGCTGGCCCACGCCATCGTGCGCGACGGCGAAGGCGCCACCAAGTTCGTGACCATCGACGTGCGCAATGCGGCCAGCCAGGCCGAGGCTCTGGACGTGGCGTACGCCGTGGCCCATTCGCCACTGGTCAAGACGGCGCTGTTCGCCTCGGATCCTAACTGGGGGCGCATCCTGGCGGCGGTGGGCCGGGCCGGCGTGTCCGACTTGGACTTGCAGGCCCTGGAGATTTACCTCGGAGACGTGTGTCTCGTCCGCAACGGCGGCCGCGCCGAGGACTATTCCGAAGCGCGGGGACAGGCGGTGATGAACCAGGAAGAGGTCACCATCACCATCGATCTGCGCCGAGGCGAGGTCCGGGAAACCGTCTGGACCTGTGACTTCTCCCACGACTACGTCACCATCAACGCAGAATACCGGACCTGAAATGGCGGATCAGGCGCACCCCGTAAGGGAGGTCCATGTCGCGGTGGGCGTCGTGCAGCGGCGGGGCCGGGTGCTGATTGCCCGCCGGCCCGATCATGCCCACCAGGGGGGACTGCTGGAATTTCCTGGCGGTAAAGTGGAGCCGGGGGAGACGGTGCAGCAGGCCCTGATCCGGGAGCTGGCCGAGGAAACCGGGCTGCGGGTATCGCCCGATGCCCTGGAGCCGCTGATTGGCATCCGCCATGACTATGGTGATAAACGGGTATTCCTGGACGTCTGGCGCACCGGTCAGGCCGAGGGCGAGCCCGAGGGCCGGGAAGGCCAAGCGGTGGCTTGGCTGGCGCCCGAGGCGTTGCGGGACGAGGACTTCCCCGCCGCCAACCGGCCGATCATCCGGGCGCTCCGCCTGCCGCAGACACTGGCGATCACCGGCCATGTTCGCAGCGTAGGGGATGGGCTGGCGGCGCTGACCGCGAGTCTGGATCGGACACCGGTGTCGGCGCTGGTGCTGAGGGCCCCGGCGCTGGACGACGAAGCCTACCGGCGGTTCGCCGACGCCGCGGTGGCGCTGTGCCGCGACCGGGGCGTCGCACCCCTGCTCCACGGCGGGCCGGAGCGGTTGACCGCCGTGCCCGGGGCCGCCGGGTTGCACCTGCCCTGGCATGAAGCCCGGAGTCTGTCGTCTCGCCCTGTCCCGGCCTCGGTCTGGCTGGGGGTCTCTTGCCACGATGCCGGTCAGCTGGCCCGGGCGGCGGCGCTGGGGGCCGACTACGTGACGTTGGGTCCGGTTCGGCCTACGCCGACGCACCCGGCCCGGCCGGGCCGGGGCTGGCCCTGGTTCGCCGAGCGGGTCGCCGAGGCCGTGGTGCCGGTCTATGCCCTGGGGGGCGTCGGCCCCGACGATGTCACGACGGCCCGACAGGCCGGCGGGCAAGGCATTGCCGGCATCCGCTTCTGGTGGACGGCCTGAACGGTCCCCGTTCGAACTCTGGTATTCTTGTAGTCGTGCCCAGCCACCTGCGCCTTGGAGAAACTGTGAACAAGCTGACCCACCTGGACGACAAGGGCGAAGCCCGTATGGTCGATGTCACCGACAAGGCCGTCACTGCCCGCGAGGCCCGTGCCGAAGCGATCCTGCGCATGGCACCTGAAACCCTGCGCATGATCCTCGACGGCGAGCATCCCAAAGGGGATGTGCTGGCGGTAGCCCGGATCGCGGGGATCATGGCGGCCAAGAAAACCCACGAACTGATTCCCCTGTGCCACAGCCTGAACCTGACGTCGGTCAAGGTGGATCTGGAGGCCGGCGAGGATGGGACGTCGGTGGTGGTGCGGACCCGGTGCAAGTTGTCCGGTCAGACCGGGGTTGAAATGGAAGCGCTGACCGCCGCCAGCGTGGCGGCCCTGACACTCTACGACATGTGCAAGGCGGTGGATCGGGGCATGGTGATCGAGGCGGTCCGGCTGTTGGAGAAGACGGGAGGCCGCAGTGGCCACTGGCAGGCCGACTCGGCCTAGCGCCGTGTGCCGGGACTACGCGGGGTGGCCGGCCACGTGGTAGAATGCGCGCCCGACTGACTGAACCACGAGGAAACGCTGTGGCTGTTCGTTACATCCAGACTTGCCGGTTGCCCACTCCGTTCGGGGTATTCGACATGCACGGTTTCGAGGAACCCGATACCGGCAAGGAGCACATTGCCCTGACGCTCGGCAACCTGGATAGTGACGAGCCATTGCTGGCACGGACGCATTCCGAGTGCCTGACCGGCGATGCCCTGTACAGCATGCGCTGCGACTGTGGTTACCAGCTGGAGGAGGCCCTGCGCAGCATCGCCCGGGAAGGTCGGGGGATCCTGATGTATCTGCGCCAGGAAGGGCGGGGTATCGGTTTGCTGAACAAGATCCGCGCCTACCACCTGCAGGATCTGGGGGCGGATACGGTGGAAGCCAACGAGCAGCTGGGGTTTGCCGCGGATCTGCGGGACTACAGCATGTGCAAGGACATGCTGGAGCACCTTGGCATCAAGCGCATCCGGCTGATGACCAATAACCCCCGCAAGGTGCAGGCGCTGACCTCCTACGGTATTGAAGTGGTCGAGCGGGTGCCCCTGCATGTGGGGCGCAATCCGCACAACGAGAACTACCTCAAGACCAAACAGAGCAAGCTGGGGCACTGGCTGGAAACGCACCAGGACGACGACCCGGCATAACGCCCGGCCAGGCCACGCCAAAACCAAAAGCCCGCATCCAAGGATGCGGGCTTTTGGTTTGTTGCGAGGCGACTACTTGGCCACCTTCAGCCCGGCCTGCGCCATCTGCTTCAGGCGTTTCGCGATGGCCTGGCGGATACCCTGGGCATCCAGGCCGCACTCCGCCAGCAGCTCCTCCCGCTTGCCATGGTCGACAAAACGGTCCGGCAGTCCCAGCTGGAGCACTGGCTGAGTGACCTGACGCTGGTTCAGGCATTCGGTAACCGCACTGCCGGCGCCGCCGGCGACCACGTTCTCCTCGAGGGTGACCAGCAACTCATGCTGTTCGGCCAGCGCCAGCACCAGATCCTCGTCCAGTGGCTTGACGAAGCGCATGTCGGCGACGGTGGCGTCAAGGGCTTCGGCGGCCTGAAGGGCCGGCTCCAGCAGGGTTCCGAAGTTGAGAATGGCGACGGTCGAGCCTTCGCGTACACGCCGGCCCCGCCCCAGCGGCAGCGGCTGAAGGCCCGGCTCGATCCGGGCGCCGGGGCCGGTGCCCCGGGGGTAGCGGACTGCCGCGGGGCCATTGTACAGCAGGCCGGTCTGCAGCATCCGGCGGGTTTCGTTCTCGTCGGACGGCGTCATCACCACCAGGTTGGGGATGCAGCGCAGAAAGCTGATGTCGAAGGCGCCGGCGTGGGTCGGTCCGTCCTCGCCGACCAGGCCGGCCCGATCGATGGCAAACAGTACGTCCAGGTTCTGAATGGCAACGTCGTGGATCAGCTGATCGTAGGCCCGTTGCAGGAAGGTGGAATAGATTGCCACCACCGGCTTGGCGCCGTCGCAGGCGAGCCCAGCGGCCAGAGTCACCGCGTGCTGTTCGGCGATCGCCACGTCGAAGTAGCGCTCCGGAAACCGCTGGGAGAAGGCGAGCAGATCAGACCCCTCGCACATCGCCGGGGTGATGCCGACCACCCGCTCGTCCTGTTCGGCGGCGTCACACAGCCATTGGCCGAACACATTGGCGTACTTGGGGCGGGGCGTTGCCGGCGGGACCGGCTTGGGCTGGCTGGGCGGCAGCGGGTCGATCTTGTTGATGGCGTGATAGCCGATCGGGTCGGCTTCGGCCGGCGCGAACCCCTTGCCTTTGGTGGTGACCACGTGCAGGAACTGGGGGCCGTCCAGCTCCCGGATGTTTTCCAGGGTTTCCACCAGCAGCGGCAGGTTGTGGCCGTCGATCGGACCGATGTAGTTGAAGCCCAGTTCCTCGAACAGGGTGCTGGGCGCGATCAGGCCCTTGACGTGTTCCTCGGTCTTGCGGGCCAGCGCCATCAGGTGCGGGGCACCTTGCAGCACCTTCTTGCCGCTGTCCCGGACTTGGTTGTAGGTGCGGCTCGACAGCAGCTTGGCGAAATAATTGGACAGGCCGCCGACATTCCGGGAAATGGACATGTCGTTGTCGTTGAGCACCACCAGCATGTCCGAATTCAGGTGGCCGGCATGGTTCAGTGCCTCGAATGCCATGCCGGCGGTCATGGCACCGTCGCCGATCACGGCGATGCTCTTGCGGCGGATGCCCTGCATGCGGGCGGCGATCGCCATGCCCAGGGCGGCGCTGATGGAGGTGCTGGAGTGACCGACACCAAAGGTGTCGTACTCGCTCTCGCCCCGCTTGGGAAAGCCGGCCAGTCCGCCCTTACGCCGGATGGTGCCCATCTGCTCCCGGCGACCGGTGAGGATCTTGTGCGGATAGGCCTGGTGGCCGACATCCCACACCAGCCGGTCTTCCGGGGTGTTGAAGACATAGTGCAGGGCGATGGTCAGCTCCAGCACGCCCAGGCCGGCGCCGAAATGCCCCCCGGTCTGGCCCACGGACCACAGCAGGAATGACCGCAGCTCCCGGGCGAGCTGGTGCAGCTGGTCGATGGGCAGCTCGCGAAGCTGGGCCGGGGCGTCAATCCGGTCCAGCAGCGGAGTGTTGGGCCGCCGTGACGGGATTTCCTTGAATGTGTATGTGTCCTGCATCTGCTCGGGTCTTCTGGGATTGTTTCGATTCTGTTTCCGGTACGACAAGTGTGCGCTTTTGGCGCAACCGGGTTCAATGGCTTCGTGCCACCACGAAGTCGGCCATGGCCCGCAGCGGATCGGCTTCCGGGCCAAAGCTGTCGAGGCTGGCCAGGGTGGCCTGGCGCAGGGTCGCCAGGTGCTCCTTGGCGCCGGCTAGCCCCAGCAGGGCCGGGTACGTCGGCTTGGCCCGGGCCGCGTCCGAACCCTGGGGCTTGCCGATGACATCGGTGTCGCCTTCCACGTCCAGCAGATCGTCCTGTACCTGGAACGCCAGGCCGAGGGTCCGGGCGTAGTCGGTGAGCGCGGTCAGGGCGGCTGTTCCGTTGGCACCGGCGGCGAGGGCCCCCATGCGCACGCTGGCCTCGATCAGGGCACCGGTCTTGTGACGGTGCATGGTTTCCAGCTGGGCCAGCGTCAGGGTCTTGCCCACCGACTCCAGGTCGATGGCCTGGCCGCCCACCATGCCCCGATGACCGGCCGCCCGGGCCAGTTCCTGAATCAGGGCGATGCGGATTTCCGGTGACCGCTCGTGGTCGTTTGCCAGCAGCTCGAAGGCCAGGGCCTGAAGGGCGTCGCCGGCGAGGATGGCGGTGGCTTCGTCGAATGCGATGTGGGTGGTCGGGCGGCCCCGGCGCAGTTCGTCATCGTCCATGGCGGGCAGGTCATCGTGGACCAGGGAATAGGCGTGAATCAGCTCCACGGCGCAGGCGGCGGCCAGGGCCGGTTCGTCACCGCCGCCCACGGCCCGGGCCGCCGCCAGGCACAGTGCGGGGCGGACGCGCTTGCCGCCGCCCAGCACGCTGTAGCGCATGGCCGCCTGCAGCCGGTCCGAGGCTCCGGTCTGTTCGATCCGGCGGTCGAGTTCGGCATCTACACGGGTACCGCAGGCCGTCAGGAACTCCCGTGCGTCCAGGTATTGCGTGATCATCAGGCGTTGTCGTCCGGGCTGAACGGTCGGGTTTCCAGGGTTCCGTCACTGCTCTGGATCAGTTGCTCCACCCGTTGTTCGGCGCTCTTGAGGGCCTGCTGGCATTCCCGGGTGAGCTTGACGCCGCGCTCGAAGGCGCTCAGGGACTGCTCCAGGGACAGCTCGCCCTGTTCAAGGTCTCGGACCAGCTTTTCCAGTTCATCCAGCGACTTCTCAAAGTCGGCGATGGATGCCGTGTCTTTTGCTTCGGCCATCGGCCCCTCCGGTCTGGTGGCGGAAATTTCGCGGATTATAACAGAGCCCGGCGGCTATCGCTGCCAGTGAAACCGCCGTTGGGGGCCAGGTTGCGCCATGGGGTGCCAAGTCTGTTCGGTGACCCGGATATCGCCGGATGCGGCGAGCGTGACGATGGTGGTGGTGCGGGTGCCGTACTCCGGGCCGACAATGAACGGCGAGGACAGAAATCGCTCGGTTTCCAGGCCGACGCCGGTATCGGGCAGCGCGTGATCCGGTGCGGGCGTGGTGTCCTGCAACAGCTCGAGCAGGCGCTGGTGCAGGGCCCAGGCGTCGTGTCCGGCATCCGGGACGGCCCGGGCCAGGGCGGTGCGCAGCCGCAGCAGTTTCGGCCAGGGGGTCTGCAGCAGGTGGTTGCTGAGCCCAAACACCCCCCGGTGTAACCAGCGGCCGGGGTGGGCGTCTCGGTTGCTGTAGTACCAGCCGCCGTCGGCCGACAGCCGGATCAGGTTGAAACCGGCATACTGGCGCCCCTCGTCCGCGAGCCGTTGCCAGAGCCGGGCGCGGGACTCGTGCAGGGCACGCAGGGGCAGTTCCCCCCGGCTGCGCCGGCCGGCCTCGGCAGCGCCCTCCCGGACGTTGGTGACCGCGGCGATGTCGCCGGCGGGAGTCAGCGCCAGCCAGGTGCCTCCGGATTTCAGATCCCGTCCGGCCAAGACGGTGTCCCCAGTACCGGTCCGCCACTCGTCCATGGCGGCGGTGGGGCGCTGGAAAAATTCGTCGCGGTTGGCGGCGAGCACCAAGGGAAATGAGCGGTTCTGGCCGAGGGCAAAGGCAATCAGGCACATGGCGACGATCGGGCTCCGGCGGTGGCGCTTTGGCCGTGAACTTGGGGGTGTCGCTGTGTATCATACCAGCCTTGCTATCCCACGGGCGTGAGGCGTTATGACTCTGTTTACCGTATTCGCAACCTATCTGCTGCTTGGCGCCCTGGCCGGGACGCTGGCCGGCCTGTTCGGCATTGGCGGTGGCCTGATCATCGTGCCGGTGCTGATTTTCAGTTTCGAACTGCAGGGCGTGAGCCCGGAGATCAGCGCGCACCTGGCCGTGGGTACCTCCCTGGCCACCATTGTTTTTACGTCCCTTTCGTCGATCCGCTCCCATCACCAGCGGGGCGCGGTCCGCTGGGACCTGTTCCGGCCGATGACGGTGGGCATCGTCGTGGGGGCGGTGCTCGGGGCCTGGACCGCGGCCTTCATGACCAGTGACCAGCTGCAGTTGGTGATCGGCACCTTTGTGATCCTGGTGGGGCTGAAAATGCTGCTGGAGTTCAGCCCCAAACCGGGGCGGGACGTCCCCGGCCCGGTGGGACTCGGGGCGGCCGGTGCCGGCATCGGCTGGGCATCGGCGATTTTTGGTATTGGCGGCGGCACCCTGACCGTGCCTTACCTGAGCTGGTGCAACGTACGCATGCAGAATGCCGTGGCCACGTCCGCCGCCTGCGGCCTTCCCATTGCCGTGGCCGGTGCGCTTGGTAACGTTTGGACCGGGTGGGGCCACGCGGATCTGCCCGCCTTCAGCGTGGGGTTTGTCTATCTTCCGGCGTTGCTGGGCGTGGTGCTCACCAGCGTGTTCTTTGCCCAGGTGGGGGCTCACCTGGCTCACCGGCTCAACGCCAAGGTACTCAAGCGTATTTTCTCCATCATGCTGCTGATGGTGGGGCTCCGTTTTCTCCTGAGCTGAGAGGTAACCGATGCTGACGCATCCCCAGTTCGACCCGATCGCGGTTTCCCTCGGGCCGCTTAAGATTCACTGGTACGGACTCATGTACTTGGTCGGCTTTCTGGCCGGCTGGTGGCTGGGGCGCCTCCGCGCGCGCCGCCCCGGTTCGCCCATCACCGAAGCCCAGATGGGCGACCTGCTGTTCTATCTCGCGCTGGGGGTGATCCTGGGCGGCCGGTTCGGCTATGTGCTGTTTTACAATTTTGGCGCTTTCCTGCAGGACCCGCTCTGGCTGTTCCGCATCTGGGAGGGCGGCATGTCCTTCCACGGTGGTCTGCTGGGGGTGATCCTGGCGATGGTCTGGTACGGCCACAAGACCGGTGCCGGCTTCTGGCGGCTGGCGGATTTCGTGGCGCCGCTGGTGCCGGTGGGACTGGGCGCTGGCCGGATCGGCAATTTCATCAACGGCGAACTCTGGGGCAAGCCTACGGATGTGCCCTGGGCCATGGTGTTTCCCCAGGCGCCGGACGCCCTGGCGCGGCACCCTTCACAGCTGTATCAGTTCGCCCTGGAGGGCGTTGCCCTGTTTCTGATCCTGTGGTGGTTCTCCGCCCGGCCCCGGCCGAGGATGGCGGTGTCCGGTCTGTTCCTGCTGTGCTACGGGGTGTTCCGCTTCCTGGTGGAGTTCGTGCGCCAGCCGGACCCGCAACTGGGGTACCTGGCCTTTGACTGGCTGACCATGGGACAGGTCCTGTCCACCCCGATGATTGCCGCCGGTGCCCTGTTGATGTTTATTGCTTATCGGAGGAATGTGGCATGAAAGCCTACCTTGAGCTGCTGCGAGACGTGGTGGAAAACGGGGTCGACAAGGGCGACCGCACCGGAGTCGGTACCCGTTCGGTGTTTGGCCGCCAGCTCCGTTTCGACTTGCGGGAGGGGTTTCCCCTGGTCACCACCAAGAAGGTGCATCTGCGCAGCATCATCTGCGAGCTGCTCTGGTTCCTGCGCGGCTCCACCGACAACCGCTGGCTGAACGAGCGGAAGGTGACCATCTGGAATGAGTGGGCGCTGGAGAACGGCGACCTCGGGCCGATTTACGGCAAGCAGTGGCGCAGCTGGCAGTGTCCCGACGGCCGGGTGGTGGACCAGATCTCCGAGGTGATCGAGCAGATCCGCACCAAGCCCGATTCACGCCGTCTGATTGTCTCGGCGTGGAATCCAGCGGATCTGCCGGATGAAACCCTCAGCCCCCAGGACAACGTCCGCCAGGGGCGCATGGCGCTGGCGCCCTGCCACTGCCTGTTCCAGTTCTATGTCGCCAACGGCCGGCTGTCCTGTCAGCTGTACCAGCGCAGCGCCGACCTGTTCCTGGGGGTGCCGTTCAATATTGCCTCCTACGCGCTGCTGACGCACATGATCGCCCAGCAGTGCGACCTGGAGGTGGGGGAGTTCGTGCATACCTTTGGTGACTGCCACCTGTACCAGAACCACCTCACCGACGACATCGTGTTCGAACAGCTCCGGCGAGACCCCCGGCCGCTGCCGCGCCTGGTCATCCGGCGCAAGCCGGCAAGCCTGTTCGAGTATGAGCTGGAGGACTTCGAGTTCGAGGGCTACGACCCGCACCCGGTGATCAAGGCGCCGATCGCGATCTGACCGCACAAGAGGAAACCGAATGCGCAAGGCATTGATCGTGGCCATGTCCCGCAACCGGGTGATTGGCCGCAACAACAAACTGCCCTGGTATCTGCCGGGGGATCTGCGTTACTTCAAACAGGCGACCATGGGCAAACCGATCATCATGGGCCGGAAGACCTGGGAGTCCATCGGCCGTGCGCTGCCGGGGCGTCTGAACTTGGTGATCTCCCGGGATCCGGACTGGCGGGTGCCGCCGGGTGCCGTTGGCGCCGCCTCCCTGGACGAGGCGCTGGCTAAGGCAGAGGCCCAGGCGCTGCTGGAGGGGGGTGACGAAGTGATGGTGATCGGTGGCGCTCAGGTGTATGCCCAGGCGTTGCCGCGGGTGGATCGCATGTACATCACCCAAGTGCACGCTGAGGTGGAAGGGGATGCGTATTTCCCGGAAGTGAACTGGGACGAGTGGGAGGAAATCGGCCGCGAAGATTTCTCCGCGACCGACCGCAATCCCTACGACTACAGTTTCGTGGTTTATCAGCGCCGCGAGGCCGACTAGCGGCCGCGCGACTTGCCCGATGGCTTGCCGCCCTTGCGGTGGCGGCTGGGGGCGCCGGATTTGAACCGGCGCTGCTCGCCGTTACGGGGGGCCGGTTTCCGGCCCTTGGCGGGGGGGCGCTGTTCGCGACGGGGCGCGGCGGACACGTCCGGCAGCGGTTCCGGGGTATCCAGGGGCAGGGCCCCCGGTTGCGCCATCTCGATCCAGCAGGCCAGGGCGCCGGCCACCATCGCCAGATCCATGTCGTTGCGCTCGGCGATGTCGTCGAGCAGGCCGATGGCCTTGGTGAGTTTCGGGTCATCCGAGAACGACAGCAGCTGGCTTTCGAACTGCTCGATCCGCAGCTTCAGGAGTTCCGCCGGTGACGGCAGCTGGTAGGGCTCCATCGGTGAGTTGGTGGCCCGTTCCAGGGTGCGCAGCCAGCTCCGTTCACGCGGGGTCACCAGCAAAATGGCCTTGCCGGAACGGCCGGCCCGACCGGTACGGCCAACCCGGTGGATGTAGGCCTCGGTGTCGTAGGGCACGTCGTAGTTGATGACGTGAGTGATCCTCGGCACGTCCAGGCCCCGGGCTGCCACGTCCGTGGCGATGATCAAGTCCTTCCGGCCACGCTTGAGGTCTTCCACGGTCTGTTCGCGCTGGCGCTGGTTCAGGTCACCGTTCAGGGGCGCGACGGCGTGGCCACGGGCGGACAGCTTTTCCGCCAGCAGCGTGGTTTCCGCCTTGGTCCGGACAAAGATGATGGCGGCGTCGAAGGGTTCCACCTCAAGGATCCGGGTCAGCGCGTCCAGCTTGCGTTCGGCGTAGACCGGCAGCACGAACTGGGCAATTCGCTCGACGGTCCGGGTCTCGCTGGCGATGCGTACTTCGGTGGCATCGCGCAGATAGGTCTGGGCCACCCGCTTGATCTGTGGCGGCATGGTGGCCGAGAACAGGGCGCGCTGGCAGTTGTCCGGTGTCTTGGCCAGGATGGCCTCGACATCGTCGATGAAGCCCATGCGCAGCATTTCATCGGCCTCGTCGAGGACCAGCGCCTTCAGCCGGTCCAGCTTCAGGGTGCCCCGGCGCAGGTGATCCAGCAGCCGTCCGGGCGTCCCAACCACGACCTGGGCGCCCCGGCGCAGTCCCTTGATCTGCGGGCTGAAATCCTGGCCGCCGTAGATCGGCAGGACATGGAAGTCCGAAAAGTGACTGGCGTACGTGGTGAAGGCTTCGGCCACCTGGATGGCCAGCTCTCGGGTGGGCGCCAGGACCAGGATCTGCGGTTCCCGCGCGCGCGCGTCGATGCGGCTGAGCAGGGGCAGGGCGAACGCGGCGGTCTTGCCGGTGCCGGTCTGGGCTACGCCCAGCAGATGATTGCCTGCGAGCAGGGCCGGAATGGACTGGGCCTGGATCGGGGACGGGGTTTCATAGCCAACGGTGGTGACGGCTTCCAGAACGGCTGGCGCCAGTCCCAGGTCGGCAAAGGATTGTTCTGACATTGATTTACTCGGAATTCTGAGGGCGGGGCACCGTGGGCACGGTGCATGATGGCAAGCATTATAGTCGGTTTGTGCCGCCATTGACATCGGCAAACGCGCTCGCGGCATATGCATTTGCCCTGATCCGGCCGGTCCGGTGCGCCGGGCTCAGGCCAGGGGCAGGGTATGGCTGTTCTTGATCTCCCGCAGTGCGAAGTTGGAGTTGACCTGGGCGATGGCCTTGAGGGTGAAGATCTTTTCGTTCAGGAAACGGTCGTAGCTGGCCATGTCCGGGACCACCACCCGCAGGACATAGTCGGCGTTGCCAGTGACCGCGAAGCACTGCAACACCTCCGGATAGCTGGACACCTCCCGTTCGATCTCCGCGGTACTGTCCAGGGTGTGGCGGCGCAGGGACAGGTGCACCAGTACGCACAGCCCGTGGCCGACCGCCTCTGGGTCCAGCCTGGCACTGTAGCCGGTGATGACGCCGGCCTCCTCCAGGGCTTTCACCCGCCGCCAGCAGGCTGCCGGTGACAGGCCGACCTGCTCCGCCAGCGTCTGGTTGCTGATCCGGCCATCGTGCTGGAGGGCGTCCAGTATCTTGCGGTCGAGCCGATCCAGTTCTACCTGTTTCATTTGGTAACACCTCATTTTTTTAGAATTATATTTCGCTTAATTGTTATTTATCGAAGAGGTTTTCGCAAACGGTCGATTTTCCTAATGAAAACGCAAACATTTTTACGCGGGTTCCCTCTAGAATTTTGTTCATAAAAGCAACAACCGGAGGGCGACCATGACCGCCGATACACCGCAACTCGATCATTACAAACTCGAGGATCGCTACCTGCGCGAATCCGGCCGGGTATTTCTGACCGGCACCCAGGCGCTGGTCCGAATCCCCCTGATGCAGGCCGCGCTGGATCGACGCAATGGCCTCAATACCGCCGGCATGGTCAGTGGCTACCGCGGTTCGCCGCTGGGTGCCTACGACCAGGCCCTGTGGCAGGCCAAGGATCTGCTGCAGCAGAACCGCATCGACTTCGTCCCCGCCATCAACGAGGATCTGGCCGCCACCATCATGTTGGGTACCCAGCAGGTGGAGACCGACGAGAATCGTCAGGTCGACGGTGTGTTCGGGCTCTGGTACGGCAAGGGCCCCGGTGTCGACCGGGCCGGTGACGCTCTCAAGCATGGCACCACCTACGGCAGTTCGCCCCACGGCGGTGTCCTGGTGGTGGCGGGGGATGACCATGGTTGCGTGTCGTCCTCCATGCCCCATCAGTCCGATGTCGCGTTTATGGCCTGGTTCATGCCGACCCTGAATCCGGCCAACATCGCGGAGTATCTGGAGTTCGGCCTCTGGGGTTATGCTCTGTCTCGTTTCAGCGGCTGCTGGGTCGGCTTCAAGGCGATTTCCGAGACGGTGGAGAGCGCCGCCTCGGTGGAGCTGCCGCCGCTGCCGGAGTTCGTCACTCCGGATGATTTCACGCCGCCGGCGGACGGCCTGCACTATCGCTGGCCGGATCTGCCCGGGCCGCAGCTGGAAACCCGGATCGAGCACAAGCTGGCGGCGGTCCAGGCGTTTGCCCGGGCCAACCCCATCGACCGCTGTCTGTACCGGAACCCGAACGCCCGTTTCGGCATCGTCACCACCGGCAAGGCGCACCTGGACCTGCTGGAGGCACTGGAGCTGCTGGGTATCGACGAGGCCCGGGCCGCCGAGCTGGGTCTGGATGTCTACAAGGTGGGCATGGTGTGGCCGCTCGAACGCCGGGGCATCCTCGACTTTGTCCATGGCAAGCAGGAAGTGCTGGTCATCGAGGAAAAACGCGGCATCATCGAGAGCCAGATCAAGGAGTACATGTCGGAGCCGGATCGCCCCGGCGAGGTCCTGATCACCGGCAAGCAGGACGAGTCCGGCAAGCCGTTGATCCCCTATGTTGGCGAACTGAGTCCGAAACTGGTGGCCGGCTATCTGGCGGCCCGCCTGAGCCGGTTCTTCGGGGTGGACTTCAGCGAGCGGCTGAAGGCCATCAATGAGATGTCCGATGCCCAGGACCCGGGCGGCGTTCGGCGCCTGCCGTATTTCTGTTCCGGTTGTCCGCACAACACGTCCACCAAGGTGCCCGAGGGCAGCAAGGCGCTGGCGGGTATCGGCTGCCACTTCATGGCCTCCTGGATGGGGCGCAACACCGAATCCCTGATTCAGATGGGCGGCGAAGGTGTCAACTGGATCGGCAAGAGCCGCTACACCGGTAATCCCCATGTGTTCCAGAACCTTGGCGAGGGCACCTATTTCCATTCCGGCTCTATGGCCATCCGACAGGCGGTCGCGGCCGGCATCAACATCACCTACAAGATCCTGTTCAACGACGCGGTGGCGATGACCGGCGGCCAGCCGGTGGACGGCCAGATCACCGTGCCGATGATTGCCCAGCAGGTGACCGCCGAGGGGGTACGCCGGGTGGTGGTGGTCAGCGATGAACCGGAAAAGTATCGCGGCCACGAGTCGGCGTTCCCGAAGGGCGTCACCTTCCACGACCGTTCCGAGCTGGACCAGGTGCAGCGGGAACTGCGGGAGATTCCCGGTTGTACGGTGCTGATCTACGACCAGACCTGCGCCGCCGAGAAGCGTCGCCGGCGCAAGCGTGGCCAGTTCCCGGACCCGGCCCGGCGGGCCTACATCAACCATCACGTGTGTGAAGGTTGCGGTGACTGTTCGGTTCAGTCCAACTGTCTGTCGGTGGTGCCCCGGCACACCGAGCTGGGGCGCAAGCGCCGAATCGACCAGTCCTCCTGCAACAAGGACTTTTCCTGCGTGACCGGGTTCTGTCCCAGCTTCGTCACCATCGAGGGTGGCCAGCTGCGCAAGTCCCGAGGTATGGCTACCGGTTCCGTTCTCAGCCGTACCCTGGCGGAGCTGCCGGCGCCGTCCCTGCCGCCGCTTGAAGGGTCCTTCGACCTGCTGGTTGGAGGTGTGGGCGGCACCGGGGTGGTAACGGTGGGGCAGCTGATCGCCATGGCCGCGCACCTGGAGTCCCGGGGCGTGTCGGTGTTGGATTTCATGGGCTTCGCCCAGAAGGGGGGGACCGTGCTCAGCTACGTGCGGATGGCGCCGGCCCCCGATCGGCTGCACCAGGTTCGCATCGGCCACGGTCGGGCCGACGCTCTGATCGCCTGCGACATGGTGGTGGCAACCTCCCAGAAGGCCCTGAGCGTGCTGCGTCCGAACCACACCCGGGTGGTGGCCAACGAGGCTGAACTGCCGACCGCGGACTACGTGCTCTACCGGGACGCAGACATGCAGGCCGATAAGCGCCTGGGGATATTGCGCCAGGCGGTGGGCGACGACCGGTTCGATGCTCTGAATGCCAACGGCATCGCCGAGAAACTGATGGGCGACACCGTCTTCTCCAACGTCATGATGCTGGGTTTCGCCTGGCAGAAAGGGCTGCTGCCGGTGTCCGAGGCGGCCCTGATGCGAGCCATCGAGCTCAATGGCGTGGCCATCGATCGCAACAAGGAAGCCTTTGGCTGGGGCCGGGTGGCCGCGGCGGAGCCGGCGGTGATCGACACGCTGCTGCAGGGCAGCCAGGACGCGTCCCGGACCGCGGCGGAGCCGACGCTGGACGAGCTGATCGCCAGTCGCCACGGCCACCTGGAACGTTACCAGAACCGGCGCTGGGCGGACCGTTACCGGGACGATGTGAACCGGGTTCGGGCGGTGGAGCAGGCGCTGGGGCACGAGCACCTGCTGCTGACCCGGGTGGTGGCCCAGCAGCTGTACCGCTTCATGGCCTACAAGGATGAGTACGAGGTGGCCCGGTTGTTTGCCGAGACCGATTTCATGAAGGAGGTGAACGACACCTTCGAAGGCGACTTCAAGGTCCACTTCCACCTGGCGCCGCCCATTCTGAACACCGGCACCGACGCCCGTGGCCGGCCACGCAAACGCCGGTTCGGACCCTGGATGTTCCGGGTGTTCAAGGTCCTGGCCCGGATGCGCGGCCTGCGCGGCAGTGTCTTCGACCCGTTCCGCTACTCCGCCGACCGGCGCCTGGACCGGGCGCTGCTTGCCGACTATCAGCAGTTGGTGGAGCGGATTGCCCGGGAACTGAATGCCGGCAACTACGACACCTTCCTGCAGTTGGCCGAACTGCCGTCCGAAGTCCGGGGATTCGGGCCGGTGCGGGAGCAAGCGGCGGAGGCGATCCAGGCGAAGCGGCAGCAGCTGCTGAAGGACCTGGAGTCCGGCCGCCCCACCCTGATCCGTGCCAAACACGCCGATGAAGAGGAGACGCACCATGTTTGAGGGACTCAAGCCGTTACCCCAGGACCCGATTCTGCAGCTGATGCAGCAGTTCCGCGAGGACCCGCGCCAGGACAAGGTGGATCTGGGCATCGGTGTCTACAAGGACGCCGCCGGTCACACCCCGATCATGGCGGCGGTGCGGGAGGCGGAGCGGCGCCTGCTGGCCACTGAAACCAGCAAGAGTTATGTGGGACCGGCCGGAAGCGCCGGTTTCAACGATGCCATGGCGGCGCTGATCCTGGGGCGCGACAACGCCCTGCGCCGGGATGGCCGGGTGTCGGTGGTGCAGACCCCGGGAGGCTGTGGCGCCCTGCGCATGGCGGCGGAATTCCTGCGGCTGTGCCGCCCGGACACCACCGTCTGGGTCAGCAACCCCACCTGGGGCAACCACCGGCCGCTGCTTGGCGGGGCCGGCCTGGCCATCCGTGAGTATCCGTATCTGGATCCGGCGACTCTGGAGGTGGACTTCGAGGCGATGCTGGAGGCCCTGGCACAGGCCAGGGCCGGTGACGTGGTGTTGCTGCACGGCTGTTGCCACAACCCATCCGGGGCCGACCTGACCTTGGCGCAATGGCGGCGGGTGACGGAGGTGATCCTGCGCCGGGGGCTACTGCCGTTCGTGGACCTGGCCTACCAGGGACTGGGGGAAGGGCTGGAGGAGGACGTGGCTGGCCTGCGACAGCTGGCGGCCGAGGTGCCGGAGATGATCGTGGCGGCGTCCTGTTCCAAGAACTTTGGCCTGTACCGGGAGCGGACCGGTGCCCTGATGCTGATCTGTGCGTCACCGGCCAACCGCGAGGCGGCCACCAGCCAGCTGCTGAGTGCCATTCGCTCGCACTATTCGATGCCGCCGGCCCACGGCGCGGCGATCGTCGAAACCATCCTGGCGGACGACGGCTTGCGCCGGCAGTGGCAGGACGAGCTGGGGGCCATGTGCCAGCGCATTCTCGGCCTGCGCCATGCCCTGGCCGATGCCCTGGCGCCCGCCGGCGATTTCGGTTTCATTGCCCGCCAGCGGGGCATGTTCTCGTTCCTCGGGATCGGCCCGGATCAGGTCCGCCGGCTGCGCGAGACGCACGGCATCTACATGCTGGAATCCAGCCGCGTCAATGTGGCGGGGCTGAACGAACAGACTCTGCCGGTGGTGGCCGAGGCCATTCGCGGCGTTTTGTAACAACCGAAACCACAACGGCTTTCCGACAACAACAACGACTCGGAGAACTCTATGACTCAACACACGCAACCGCACCAGGCGGCGTCCAGCCTCTGGTCTTCCCGCCTCGCGTTCATCCTCGCCGCCGCCGGCTCGGCGGTGGGCCTGGGTAACATCTGGAAGTTTCCGTACATCACCGGTGAGAACGGCGGCGGCGCCTTCGTGCTGGTGTACTTGGTCTGCATCGCCCTGATCGGCGTGCCGGTCCTGATCGCCGAGACGGTGATCGGCCGCCGGGGTGGTCAGAGCCCCATCGCCACCATGCGTTCGCTGACAGGCCGGGACGGCGCCGCCCGGGGCTGGCGGGCGATTGGCTGGAACGGCGTGGTGGCGTCGTTCCTGGTCCTGTCGTTCTATTCGGTGATTGGCGGCTGGTCTCTGGTCTACATCGGTAAGGCGGCCGCCGGTGTCTTCACCGGAGCGGATGCCGAAGCCATCGGTGCCCAGTTCGGCGCCCTGCTGGCCAATCCCTGGGAGCTGTTGCTCTGGCACAGTGTGTTCATGGCGCTGGTGATTCTGATCGTCGGGCGGGGCATCCGCTCCGGCCTGGAACGGGCGGTGAACATGCTCATGCCGCTGTTGTTCGTGCTGCTGGTGGCGATGGTGATCTATGCCATGAACACCGACGGTTTCGCTCGGGGGGTCCGTTTCATGTTCTCACCGGATTTCAGCAAGCTGACCACCGAGGGCGTTCTGGTGGCGCTGGGGCACGCCGCGTTCACGCTCAGCATCGGCATCGGCGTGCTCATGGCCTACGGCTCCTATCTTCCGACCCGGGTCAACATCGCCCGCACCGCCGTCACCATCGCCGTGATCGATACCGGCGTGGCGCTGCTGGCGGGGCTTGCCATTTTCCCGCTGGTGTTCGCCAACGGCCTGGAGCCGGGCAGTGGCCCGGGGCTGATTTTCGTCACCCTGCCGCTGGCGTTCGGCAAGATGAGCGGCGGCGTGCTGTTCGGCGCGGTGTTCTTTGTGTTGCTGCTGGTGGCGGCGATCACGTCCGCGATTTCCATGCTGGAACCGGTGGTGGAGTGGCTGGAGGAGCACAAGGGGTTCAGCCGGGCCCGGAGCGCCCTGTTCGGCGGCCTGGTGATCTGGTTCGTCGGTATCGGAACGGTGCTGTCGTTCAACCTCTGGTCGGACGTTCATCCGCTGGGCTTCATCGCCTTCTTCAAGGATAAGACGGTGTTCGACCTGCTCGATTTCCTGGTGTCCAGCCTGATGATGCCGCTGGGGAGCCTGGCGATCGCGTTGTTTGCCGGCTGGGCGCTGGGGCGCCAGGGGCTGGCGGAGGACATCGGGCTGCGCGGGCTGTCCTACCGGCTGTTCATGGTGGTGCTGCGTTACCTGACGCCGGCGGGCATTGCCGTGGTGTTCCTCTACAACCTGGTATAACCCGGCAACGCCCCGTCCCGGACACCGTTCACAGCGGCTCGGCGGTCGCGGTGAGCGGTGCCTCCGGGATCGACCGGGTGTCGTCAAGGCCGCCGAAGCGGCGATAGAATTTCTCGTTGGGCCCGGGTAGCGGGCCCGACGCATTTTCCAGGGTCTGGTCCAGCCATTGCTCGGCGCGGGCGTAGATCTGCCGGTAGAGGTTGCGGCACAGCTGCTTGGCGCTGCGCCCCTCCCAGTCGCCCGGCAGCAGTTCGTCCGGCAGCAGCGGGTCCCGCAGCAGGATTTTGCGGTATTCGTGAATCAGCAGGACGCGCAGGGTCAGGCATTCTTTCGGGGTCAGGTTGTCCTCGTTCTGCAGCTCCCGCCACACCGGCCGGAACTGGGACAGGAAGCGGCGGTAGCGCCCGCCCAACTCGTCCAGGTTCCAGCTTTCCCGTACCTGCAGACGCAGGGCCCTGGAACTCTTCTGCTCCATCGGCACGGTTTCCATCACGATGGTGTCATCCAGCGCTCCCCATTCCTGCAACAACGGCAGCAGTTCGTTGCGGGTGAAGCGGGGGTGCTCCATGACGCCGGGTGCCATGCTGCCAAAGCTCAGCCACTTAAGTTCCTCTCGTACCTTTTGTCGCAGCTCCGGAGCCAGCTGGTTCAGGAACACCAGGCACCAGCTGCCGCTCCACTCCTTGGTGGACAGGCTGTAGACATGCTGAAACGCCTGCTCGAACCGGCGCAAGCCGGGGCCGGTCAGGCTGTAATAACTGCAACGGCCGACTTTCTCGGTCTGTAGCCAGGATTCCTGCACCAGCCGGTACACCGAGGTGCGTACCAGGCGCTGGCTGATGCCCATGGGCTCCACCAGCTTCATCAGGCTGCCCAGCCAGACGGTGCCGCCCCTGGGCACGATGGCATCGCCGTAGATGGTGATGATCAGGGAGCCGGCCCGAAGCGGCCGTTTTTTCTGAAAATTGCTGACGAGAATGTCGAGCTGGTTTTTTGCGGACATGCGTGGTGTCGGTCTGGTTGTCAAGTGAACAGGTCTGAGTCCTATTATGCGGTTCTTGTGTGTCACGTAAAGCTTCCGGTGTGGTATTGGAAACTGGCGTTCCGCGCCCCGTCCGGCTTTACTGTATGAACCTGTCAGGAAGTCAACTAAATCGGTTGACACTGTCATTATGATACAATAGTGTTCATTGATGTTTGTCAGCGGTATCGTATTGTGTCGATGACGAATAGGCAGGAGCGATTCCGTCAGGGAGGATCAGACAAAAACAAAGCCGACAGCGGGCGATAGCACGCGTGATATGACACAGGAGTTGTGACCGGGCTTTCGATCGCTGTTTTACTTCTGAGCCAAATCGGGGGTAACTCGGCCCCCACACAATTCGGGAGAATAAAAACAATGTTCAAGACAATGATGCGTCGCGCCGTGGCGCTGGTGGCCGCCGCCGGGCTGGCCATGGCTGCCCAGGCCGCCGAGCCGATCAAGATCGGTTCCTTCCTGTCGGTGACCGGCCCCGCCTCCTTTCTGGGGGACCCGGAGCTGAAAACCCTCGAAATGTACATCGAAAAGATCAACGAGGACGGTGGCGTGCTCGGGCGTCCGCTTGAGCTGGTGCACTACGATGACGTAGGCAACGCCTCCTCAGCCCGTAACTTCGCCAGCCGGCTGATCCGTTCGGACCGTGTTGACATCATCGTCGGCGGCAGCACCACCGGTGCCACCATGGCGGTGGCTCCGCTGGTGCAGCAGGCGAAGATTCCCTTCATTTCCCTGGCCGGGGCGGTGGTGATCACCGACCCGGTGAAACCCTGGGTATTCAAGACGCCCCAGTCCGACCGCATGGCCGCGGAGCGGATCCTGGGGGACATGAAGGCCCGGGGCATTACCCGCATCGGCCTGATCTCGGGCACCGGTGGCTTTGGTTCCTCCGGCCGAGCGCAAACCCTGGAAGTGGCTCGGGATATGGGCATCGAGGTGCTGGCGGACGTGACCTACAGCGGCTCCGACACCGACATGACCGCCCAGCTGACCAACATCCGCAACACCGAAGGGGTGCAGGCGGTACTGAACTTCGGGTTCGGCCAGGGGCCGGCCATCGTCACCCGCAACTACGCCCAGCTGGGCATCGACCTGCCGTTCTACCAGTCCCATGGTGTCGCCTCCGACAGTTTCCTGGCGTTGGCCGGGGAGGCCGCCGAGGGGCTGAGGCTGCCGGCTTCACCGTTGCTGGTACCGGATTCCCTGCCGGACGACGATCCCCAGAAGGCGATCGTGCAGAAGTACAAGTCCGAGTATGAGGCGCGCTGGAACAGCAAGGTGTCCACTTTCGGCGGCTATGCCTATGACGGCCTGATGCTGGCGGTCAAGGCGATCGAGGCCGCGGGTTCCACCGATCCGGAAGCCGTTCGCGAGGCCCTGGAAAATATCCGTGGCTACGTTGGGGTGACCGGCGAATTCAACATGTCTCCGGACGATCACAATGGCCTGGACGCCGATTCCTTCCGCATCCTGGAAGTTCAGGACGGCGGCTGGAAACTGATCAACTGAGCCCTTCCATCCGCAGCCCGGGCTGCCGCCCCGTCCGTGTCGTCGGGGTGGCAGCCGGTGTCCCGACCGGAACCAGGTTATGTTCGCAGAATTCCTACAGTATCTCTTCACCGGGATTACGATCGGCGCCACCTACGCCCTGATCGCCCTCGGTTTTACGCTGATCTACAACGCCAGCCACGTCATCAACTTCGCCCAGGGTGAGTTTCTGATGATCGGCGGCATGGCGACCGTGTCATTCATGGCCATGGGTATGCCGATGCTGCTGGCGATCATTCTCGCCGTGGTGCTGGCCGGCATCCTGGGTATCCTGTTGCAGCGCCTGGCCATCGCGCCGGCGAAACAGGCGGACGTGGTCACCCTGATCATCATCACCATCGGCGCTTCCATCTTCATCCGGGGGCTTGCCCAACTGGTGTGGGGCAAGGATTACCATGCCATGCCCAACTTCAGCACCGACGAGCCGATCCGGGTGTTCGGCGCGGTCCTGAACAGCCAGAGCCTGTGGGTGCTTGGCATCGGCGCGGTGCTGGTGGTGGCGCTGGTGCTGTTCTTCACCCGCACCCTGATCGGCAAGGCCATCCTGGCGACCTCCATGAACAAGGACGCCGCCCGGCTGGTGGGGATCCGGACCCAGATGGTGCTGATGCTGGCGTTCATGGTGTCGGCGCTGCTGGGCGCCATTGCCGGCGTGGTGGTCGCGCCCATTACCTTCACCTCCTACGACATCGGCATCATGCTCGGCCTGAAGGGGTTCGTCGCGGCCGCTATCGGTGGCCTGGGTGTGGCCTGGGCGCGGTGGTCGGAGGGCTGCTGCTGGGCATCGTGGAGGCCATGGCGGCCGGTTACATTTCCTCGGATTATAAGGACGCGGTGGCGTTTTCCATGATTCTGGTGGTGCTGTTTTTCATGCCGCGCGGTCTGTTCGGCGCCAAGGTCGTGGAGAGAGTGTGATGTTCAAGCGTTTCATGCAACTTCGTCTCCGGGACTTGGTGATTCTGGCGGTGATCCTGTTCAGCCTGCCGGCGTTCCTGGACAACCCGTTTCACTATGAACTGGCGACCCAGATGGCGATCATCGCCGCTACGGTGGTGGGCCTGAACCTGCTGGTGGGCTATGCCGGCCAAGTTAGCCTGGGCCATGCTGGTTTTTTCGGCCTTGGGGCCTATTTTTCCGCGATCATGACCGGCAGCTATGGCTGGTCCGCGCTACCGGCACTGCTGGTGGGGGCGATCCTGGTGGGTGTCATCGCCTGGATCGTCGGCCGGCCGATCCTGCGCCTGAAAGGGCACTACCTGTCGATGGCCACCCTCGCCGTGGGCTTCATCATTGCCATCATCATCAACAATGAGACCGGTCTGACCGGCGGGCCGGACGGCATTCCGGTGGCCCCCTTCGACCTGTTTGGCTGGGAGCTCAGCCCGTTCGGATCCTATTCCCTGCTGGGTGTGGAGCTCAGCGGCAGCCAAGCCTGGTATCTGTTCTCGGCGCTGGTACTGCTGCTGGCGGTATGGCTGGCCCAGAACCTGATCGACTCGCAGATCGGCCGGGCCCTGCGCTCGGTGCACGGGTCCGAGGTGGCGGCTCGGGTGGTGGGCGTGAACACGGCCAAATACAAGAGTCTGGTGTTCGTGATCTCGGCGATCTACGCCAGTGTCATGGGCAGCCTTTACGCCCACTTCCAGGGGTTCATCACACCCGCGGTGGCCGGTTTCGACTTTTCCATCGTGCTGATCACCATGGTGGTTCTGGGGGGCATGGGCTCCACCATGGGCGTGATTCTGGGGGCGGTGGTGCTCAAACTGTTGCCCCAGTTGCTGGCGGACTTCCAGGAGCTGGAGGCGGTGATGTTCGGCCTGATTCTGATGCTGACCATGATCTTCATGCCCAAGGGGCTGCTGCCGACCCTGCAGCGGTCGATCGGCCGCAGACTGAAGAAGAAGGCGGAGGGACAGGCATGACGGCATTGATTGAAGTCCGGGGGCTGGACAAGGCCTTCGGTGGCGTGCACGCCGTGGAAGGCGTCAGCTTCTCGGTGCAGGCAGGACAGGTCTATTCGGTGATTGGCCCCAACGGGGCGGGCAAGACCACGCTGTTCAACCTGATCTCGGGAATTTACACGCCGACCCGGGGCGAGATCCGCCTGAATGGCGAGAACACCGCCCGGCTGGCGCCGAACCAGCTGGCGGAGCGGGGCATGTGCCGGACCTTCCAGCAGATGCAGATCTGCATGAACATGTCCGCCATCGAGAACGTGATGCTGGGGCGGCACCTGAAACTCCGCAGCAACCTGTTCGCCACTCTGTTCCGGCTGCCGTCTCAACTGCGGGATGAGGCCTTCTGCCGGGAGCGGGCGGCCGAGCTGATGACGTTCGTCGGTTGTGGCGACTACTTGGAGCACGAGGCATCGGCGATGTCCTACGGTGCCCTGAAGCGCCTGGAGATCGCCCGCGCCCTGGCTGCCGAGCCCAAGGTGATCCTGTTGGATGAGCCAGCGGCGGGCCTGAACGCGACCGAGACGGCGCAGCTGGAGGCGCTGATCCGCAAGATCGCCGACCAGGGGACCACCGTCCTGCTGGTCGAGCACGACATGAAACTGGTGATGGGGATCTCCGATCGCCTGTTGGTGTTGAACTATGGCCGCGTACTGGCCGAGGGCACCCCGGCGGAAATTCGCGAGAACCCGGACGTCATCGCCGCCTATCTGGGTGGCTGAGCAAGGAGACCTTTCCCATGAGCGAGCAAGATACAGACATGGCACTTGCCCAGTCCCGCGGCGAACAGGCCATCCGCATCATTGTCCAGGAACATCAGGCGCTGTGGCGGATTCTGGATCTGCTGGACCTGCTGCTGAGTGATATGAACGTCAACGAGCAGCGTCCGGACGAGCGTCTGTTCGTCAAGATCTTCGACTACATCGAGCATTTCTCGCATCGCGTGCACAGCACGCCGACCGATATCGAGCTGTACAAACGCCTGGGCGCCCGGTCGCCGGAAACGGTTCCGCTGCTGGACAAGCTGTCGCGGGGCTATCGGGTGGGGCACGAGCGCCTGCAGGAGCTGCGGCACCTGCTGGCGCAATGCATGACTCACTGGCCGGAAGCGCGGGAACCGTTCAGCCACGCCCTGGCACGTTTCACCGAAGCGTTGCGCAAGCACATCCGGAAGGAGGAAGGGGTGGTGATTCCCCGTGCCCGCAAGCTGCTGAGCGAGGACGACTGGGCGCACATCATCGAGTCCCGGGACGTGGAGAACGACCCGCTGTTCGGAGAGCGGGTGCGGGAGGAGTTCCGCGAACTGCGCCACGAGATCATCAATTGCACGCCGGAACGCTTTGGCGGGCTGGGCCTGACCCCGAGCGCGCCGGTCCAGGCTCCGGGCGCCGGCGAAGGCATGCTGGTGGTGCAGGGGCTGGCCACCGCTTATGGCCAGATCGAGGTGCTGCACGACATCGACCTGCGCATCAACCGGGGTGAAATCGTGTCCTTGGTGGGCGCCAACGGCGCGGGCAAGTCCACCTTGCTGATGACCCTGTCCGGCCTGCAGCCGGCCACCCGGGGCCGGCTGACGTTCGAGGGGCGTGATCTGACCCGGGTGCCCGCCGACCAGCGGGTGGCGGAGGGCATCGTGCAGGTGCCGGAGGGGCGCCAGGTGTTCAAGGATCTGAGCGTGCACGACAACCTGCTGCTCGGGGCCTACACCCGGGGCCGCAGCCAGGAGGTGATGGACGACCTCGACCGCATGTACGCCAAGTTTCCAATCTTGCGCCAGAAGCGCCACAACCTGGCCGGGGAACTGTCCGGCGGCCAGCAGCAGATGCTGGCCATGGGGCGGGCCCTGATGGCGCGCCCGCGGCTGCTGCTGCTGGACGAGCCCAGTATGGGGCTGGCACCGCTGATCATCGAGGAAATCTTCGACATCATCCGGGAGCTGAAAAAGGAGGGCATCACCATTTTCCTGGTGGAGCAGAACGCCTCCCAGGCGCTGGCGCTGGCGGACCGGGGTTATGTGCTGGAAACCGGCCGGGTGGTGATCGAGGGCACGGGCCGGGAGTTGCTCAGCAACGAGAAGGTGCGGGAAGCCTATCTGGGCATGTGATCCGGTATCGGGAAACAGGAAAGGGGACGGGCAATCGCCCGTCCCCTTTTTTTGGGTTCATCGCGGATTAGCGTGAAAAAGTAGGAGACGGCGGTAAAACCGGTTAGTTTTGAGTTCGCCAAAACAAAAAAATCAACCGATCCACCGCCGTCT
>MDTD01003020.1_pt1 | contig 49098 bp, 46 predicted proteins | sample 811221 | NCBI WGS metagenome assembly MDTD01 (sample SAMN05326646, study PRJNA326480) | marine metagenome | isolation source: seawater | place: Pacific Ocean: South West | collected 2011 | reverse complement strand
TTCATGGGAGGTAAGGAAGTGGTTCTGTGAGTGATCTAAACATCCTGTATCACTTGAAAGAAAAGTGAAAAATTCCCGTCAAATATTATTTCAAAAAAAGTAATCCTCGCCGCAACGTTTAGTAGGCACCAGAGAGGATGATTCCCTAAATTTAATTTTCAATGCACTTTCCTCAAATCATTTTTTATCCCAACAGACCCGTCCTTCCATGGACTCACAAGCATTTTCCCTTCGCGAAAAGCGCATCCTGCTTGCTTGAGGTCCTTTTGGGATAAAAGACAATTTGATGAAAATTCATTTAAAATTTTTTGAGAATTTATATTCTCGGCAGCAACGTGAAGAACTAAGGCTTTGCAGAGAAAGGCCATCACAGTCTTGAATCTTAAAATGTAATCAATTTGTATAGGATCAGAATCTTGAAGAGCTATGTCTTTGTTTCAATTTTTTATCTCGAACAATTTCCAAGATTTGGTTTGTATCCCATAAAGACCTCAAGCAAGCAGGATGAGCAAAAAAAGGGCATGATATTCTAGAGTCCTAGCATGACAATTTTGTATAGGATCAGAGTCTTGAAGAACTATGGCCCTGTTTCAATTTTCTATCTCAAAATATTTCTAAGATTTAGTTTGTATACCATAAAGACCTCAAGCAAACAGGATACGCAAAGACGGGGCATCATATTCTAGAGTCCTAGCATGGCAATTTTGTATAGGATCAGAAACGTGAAGAACTATGTCTTTGTTTCAAAAATTGAGTTCCGCAACGGAGTGAGGACTGTCTGAGATTTTTGGAAGCAAAGGCATAGTTCTTCAATTTCTTGAATTCAGCTGAAAATTGAAAAAACGACTATTCAAAAACCTTCACATCCGGCTTCACATCTTCCACCGACGACTTCTGCAGGCTTTCCATTTTTGCGCCGTCATTCAAATACGGCTCAAACAAAGTGTTGTACTGGGCCACTTCAGTAAACTGCATCCCAGTCTGCTCGCTGGAAACCTGAACATGGATCTGACGATTCAAATCATCCAACAATTGAAGGTAAATCTGCTTTTCAACAACCACATCTCGATTCACAGAAATCTCTTCTTCCACAAACTTGTGACCGTCGAAGCTTCCCGAACCCCCAAGATATTGAACTCCTGGAGGCAAAACCCATCGAACTCTGACATGAGGCAAATCTCTGTCAGAAGTAATCTGTAAGTTCAATGTGATTTGACCCGAAGCTGAAGGACCATTTTTATCTGCGTTGGACAAATGAATCTCTAGTGGACCTCGTAGCTTTTCCGTATGAATTACCGACGCCCCTTTTTTGGGCTTCAAAACCTGCTCTTTTAATGCATGCAGATGAATCTCTTCATCAGAGCTGGGATTTCTTTGAGAGTAAACCTCTCCTCCCATCTTCACTTGAAGGAAGTAGGCCGTTCCCAGAGCACTAAAAAATAAGACGGCAAGGATCAGTAGAGATTTGACTGACACAGTTCACTCCCATTCATCTTAATTTTATAAGTAAAGGCTCCGCCTAAGGTTCCACCGGTATAGACAAAAACATTCAAAAGATAGTCTGTGCCCCCAGTCAGCGAAACCGCGAAAGACTCTGTTTGTGAGGTTGCGGGATTTCCGTCGGGATCACTGGTAGATTTTGCTACGATGTCGGCTGTTTGCCCAATGCGCGCACTCTTATTGTAAAGATATAGGTCCGCATCCGCTTCAGTCCCAGAGGAATCCGAATCTGAATATTCAAGGCTTATGGTGTAGGTTCCCGAAGAGGTTGGCCGAATGTGAAAGAAATCATTGTTCTGATGAAGGTTTGCTGTAGAAAAAGATCCTGTATCATTCGGATCGTTGTAGGGAGTGATGGTGTAAGTGCACGATCCAGATGTGGTCACATACTGAGCATATTCCGAAGTGTTGGCAACCTGACGTTCGATCTTGATCAACTCGGACAAATCTTTTCCAGAGTTGTTGGATTGAAGCCAAGTTTGAAAGGTGTGAAAGATCCCAATGTTACGAAAAGCCACATTTGCATTTTTAAATCCCTGAGTGGATTTGGTCAGCGAAGCCCAAATGTCTTTGAAAGCGCCGGATACGTTGTCCGTTCCGGTAAATCGAGTGTCCGCATTGGAATCAATCATGTCCCAAAGGAATCGGGTGACCGAAAATTCCCGAAAATTTCCTTCGCCCGAAGCGGTTGGAATGTCATTTCCAGTTTGAGCAGTTTCAAGATCCAATTTGAAGATGTAAGCCGTGGAACCGTCGATGTTCCCTGTGGTGTCGATGTATTCCGAGGTGTTTAACACAGCAGCTTGGATAAAGTTTCCCCAACCCTCACTCCACGCCAATCGAGGATCAATGATTTTGTCTCCGCTGTGAGATCCACCAGGTGAATTGCTTCCGAAAACCACATCTTCCAGAAAATGTCCGTATTCGTGAATAATCACAGAGTTGTCAAAGTGATCGGTGTCTGTATTGTCGGTGTCTCCATTGAGTCCACCCAAAATAAAGAGACGAGAATATCCCGGCAGGTAAAAACTCAACGCACTTGTTGAACCTAAATAGGTGGCTGGATTCACACCCTTCATCCAGTAAGCTTCAACTTTTGGCGCTACCGAGAAATCCTGGCATCCGGTGTAAGTTGAAGAGCAAGAGCTGGCTTCGGTTCTAAGATAATTGTTGGTTTCCACGATTTGATCGAAAATATTAAAGGCACCACCTAGAATGTCTCCAGTTACAGCGGCGTTCAAAGTTCCCACGCTCTTCGAACCATTTGCTACAAAAGAGGTCGTGAGTGAATAGTAGTTTTTCAGGGCGGGACGATCCATCACGGAAACCACAGCTTTTGAGTTGTTGGCTCGAGTGTTTACATAAAGGGTGTAGGTGTTCCCATCATTTGGCATTTGAAGACTAAAAGTTCCATCAACCAAGGTTTCTCCACATTGGACAGTGCTGCCTGCAGAGTTTTTCACCATGATTTCGGCGTATCGAACGGGTTTTGCCGAACCGGCATTACCAAGTCCCCCGCCGGGTTTCGTTCCATAGGTGACTCGAGCTTGATAAGTTGCTGTGCCGGTAATGGTGATCGGTGAAGAGTAAGATGTCGTCGTGCTGCAATATGTGGCTTCCGCCGGACCGGGCGCAATTCCTTCATAAGTGGAGGTGGGTGTGGATTGAGAACTGCTGCTTGAAGAACAGGCCGTGGCTCCAAGAACGAAAAAAACAAAAAAGACATGGAAAATTGAGCCACGATTCATTAAAAATATATCGGTAAAATTCAAACTTTGATTGAGGAATGGAACGTCTCATTTTGAGAAAATGACGAATTAAATTCCTCAATTTCGAAAGTGATTTTAAAAGGGGATAATTGTGCACAATTCTGTGGAAAAAGGCTTTAACTCGGACATTCAAGTTTTAGATCGAAAGTACCACGTCCAGACGGAAGACTGGGGTCGCGACAATCCCTTTTTGGTCAGTCGAGTCTTTAGTAATGGCGCTGTCATTCGAAGCATTAAGACCTCCTACGAAGAAATTCTTCCTGGCGGTCGCAGAGCGGTTCCCCAGGACATTCGCCTCGCGATGAAGATCCAGCACAACAAAATTCTGGACCTGCTCCTTTCTGGCCAACTCTGGGAGTAAATCTTAGAATGGTGGAATGATAGAATTTCACCACACCTACAAAGCCTACTCGAATGGATACAAAGCCCTCCGCGATGTGACTTTTAAAATTGGAAAAGGGGAGTTCGTTTTTCTCACCGGCCCCAGTGGAGCGGGAAAAACAACCATGTTTAAACTGATTTCCGCCTATGACCGTCCTACTTCTGGGAATGTTCGCGTCGCAGGCCGTGAAATCTCGCTGCTAAAACCCCGAGAGCTTCCTTTTTTTCGTAGACATGTGGGTGTGGTTTACCAAGATTTTCGCCTTCTGAGAAATCGCACCGTTTTTGAAAACGTCGCTTTGCCTTTAGTTGTTCGGGGAGAATCGACATTGTCCATAGAGCGTCGAGTGATGGATGTTTTGGATCAGGTGTCACTCTTTTCGAAAAAGGACTGTCTTCCTTTGGAAATGTCAGGGGGAGAACAACAGCGCGTGGCCATTGCGAGGGCCCTGGTTCATCAGCCCGAAGTTTTGATTGCAGATGAGCCTACGGGGAACTTGGATCCCACTTTGACCAACGAGATCATTGCTCTTTTAGAAAAAGCCAACGCCCGTGGAACCACTGTTTTTGTAGCGACCCATGATCATGACCTGGTGAAAAGAAAAAAAGCCCGTCGCATTGATATCAACCTTGGGGAGATCCAGTTAGACCAATGAACAACTACGTCTTAAACCACTTGAAAAAAACCATCACCGATCACTCAGCCACCTTCTTGGCAACGCTCTTTTCCATGTCCGTGGTGTTGTCCTGCCTGAGCTTAATACTTCTGGCTCGCCAAAACTTAGTTCGACTTGCTGAAACTTGGGGGCAAGACAGTGAAATCACCGCCTATCTTGAAGACGGGTTGCCTTCGAAAGAGCAAAAGGAGCTGGAACAAAAGATTCAAGCTATGGATCATGTGAAGCAGGTTCAGTTTGTTTCTAAAACAGATGCGGCAAAAAAGTTTTTAGAGCGCATGGGTCATTTGTCTCCTGATTTTTTGCAATCTGACAAACCAGAGGAAAACCCGTTGCCGGCCACATTTGATATTAAAATTTCCGCGGACATCTCTTTGACCGAGCGAATTGACATTTTAAAACAACTTGCCACTCAGATTTCTGAATACTCTGGAGTTTCCGATGTGACCTTCGGTCAAGGGTGGATTGAAAGTTGGGGACGCTTTTTGCAAAAGTTTAATTTGGCCACTTTATTTGCGGTTGGCGTGGTCCTTGTCATCGGCCTTTTGATCATTGGAAATGCCACGCGAGTTTCCATGGAGCGACGCTTGGAAGAAGTGGAAGTTTTAGAATTGGTGGGCGCCACCCGAAGATGGATTCAAAGACCATTTTTAATTGAAGGTGCTCTTTTGGGATTGGGCTCCGCACTTTTTTCTTTGATTCTTTCCATGTTTCTGAACAAGGCCGTCTTAGGTTACTTTTCATCCGCAGGGTGGATGTGGATTGAAAATTCTCGAATTGAACTTTCGATGTCCTCGGCAATCGTTATTCTGCTCACAGGACTAGGATTTGGTCTTTTGGGATCTTATTTTTGTGTCCGAAAAATCGGTGGTCGAAATTTCCAAGGAGAAATGGATTCCTATGTCTAAGTGGGGATTCGCTTTTTTGATCATAACCCTTTCCCTTCCCGTTTTTGGAGATTCCTCCAATCCGGACCTCATTGAAAAAATCGATGAAACCAAAAGCATTGTTTCCAATGCCGAAAAGAAGCAGCGAAGGATTTATAAGCAAGTTTTAGAAAGCGACCTGCGTGTCAAAAAAATGAGCGAAGAGCGCTCTAAGGTGAACGAAAAAATGTTGAGTTCCCAGGCCGATGCACAAGAGTTGGCCTATGAGGTTCGCCTTTTGACCCAAAAAGTAAAAGAACAACGGGCTCGAATTGCGAAGTCGGTGGCCCACCTTTACCAATTAAAAAACCCCAGTGTTTTAACTTTTCTTTTCAGTGACCAAAGTGCTTCCGAAATTGAACGCAATGTTCGCTTTCTAAAAAAAGTTTCGGAATCTGATTTCAAACGGTTTCAAACCTATCGTGTCAGTTTGACTCAGGCCAAAAAAGCCAATGAGGACCTCAAAGAAGAAGTTCGAAAACTCTTGGGGCTAAAAAACAAATTGAAAGTGAAAGAAGCCAAACTCCTTGCGGATCAGCGAGAGAAAAATCTGCTGATTAAGTTGATCAATAAAGACAAAGAAAAGAACTTGGAGCTCCTAAAGAAACTACGCTCCCAACTTCCAGAGATGGATCAAGATGCGGAGGTGGCCTTTTTCGAAAAGAAAGGGGAGCTCTACCCGCCACTTCCTCAAGCGCCTTGGAAGGAATATGGCAGCACTTTTGATCCCATTTATAAAGTGAAACTGCTCCATTTGGGATGGACGTATAACGCACTCCGAATGAGCACAGTAAAATCCGTCTTTGATGGCAAAGTTGCCTATGTGGGGCCCATCCCCGGTTTTGGACAAACGGTTATTCTGGACCATGGAAACCATTACTATTCGGTGTACTCCTACAATCTAGAAACCAAAGTCTTTCAAGGCGAGAAGGTCTTCAAAGGTCAAACTCTGGCACTTTCCGGAAACCAACTTTATTTTGAACTGAGACATTATTCCAATGCCATTGACCCAGAAAAATGGATTGCCAATGGACGTTCGGAGGATGTCGCGGGAACGAGCTTTTCTTCAAGAGGAGATCAACTATGAAGAAGCCACGGATTGTGTTTGCAGCCCTCATTTTGACGTTCGGAGTGAGCTTCAATGTTCTGAAAGCTGAGGAACGCTATGAGGAAATTCAACTTTTTGCTAAAGTCCTTAACCTGGTTCAGCAGTTTTATGTGGAAAAGGTGGAGTTGAAAAAACTGATCTACGGTGGAATCAAGGGGATGCTCCTTGAGTTGGATCCTCACACCAACTTTATGCCGCCAGAAATCTATAAAGAGTTTGAAAACGAAACCAGCGGTGAATTCGGCGGACTTGGAGTGGAGTTGACCGTTCAAAATGGAATCCTCACCGTGATTTCACCCATTGAAGACACTCCTGCTTGGAAAGCGGGAATTAAAGCGGGAGACATGATTGTTGAAATCAATGGCGAGTCCACCAAGGGATTCAGTCTTGTGGAAGCCGCTCAAAGAATGAAAGGCAAAAAGGGAGAAAAAATCCATTTGGGAATCTTCCGCAAAGGATTTGAAGAGCCTAAAGTTTTTGAGATTGTCCGTGGGGTGGTTAAAATTCGGTCGGCCAAATACACAGATTTGGATGAAGGATTTGCTTACATTCGCTTAACAAGTTTTATCGAAAATTCAGCAGAGCTGATCAAGCGAGAGTTGGACGATCACATCAAAAAGTACAAATCAGTAAAAGGTTTGATCTTGGACCTCCGAAAAAACCCTGGGGGTCTTTTGGATCAGGCGGTACAAATCAGTGACATGTTTTTAGAAGAAGGTGTGATTGTCAGTACAAAGGGGCGTGGAGAAAAAGAAAAGGAAGTTCTTTACGCGAAAAAAACCGGAACTTATCCAGATTTCCCGATCATCATATTGATTGATGAATACTCAGCCAGCGCCAGCGAGATTGTTTCGGGTGCCCTTCAAGACAACAAAAGAGCCTTGGTGATGGGGCGAAAGAGCTTTGGTAAGGGCTCGGTTCAATCGGTGGTTAAGCTGGGAGATGGATCAGCACTGAAGCTGACTGTGGGGCGCTATTACACCCCTTCAGGTCGATCCATTCAGTCGGAGGGCATCACTCCAGATGTGGAGCTACAAGAGGTGGATCCAGAAAGCTTTCAAAAGTCGATCATCAAAAAAGATGTTCGAAAAGAAAAGCACCTGAAAGGACATCTTTTGGGAGAAAAGGAAAAGTCGAACAAGAAAAAGAAAAAACCTGTGGAATTTTGGTGGGCCAAATCAGATTCAAGGTCATCAGACAAAGCGCTCACACCGAAGGAGCGCTTGTTGGAAAAGGATTTTGATTTGCAACAGGCCTACAGTTACCTGAAGGCCATTAAGACACTGTCAAAGACTAGGACTTTTTAGGTTCTACTTCTTTGACTTTGGATTTTGAAATCAAATGTTCAATGAGTTTTTCTTCTGTAATTTGAAACATCATTTGTGATTTTCTTTGTGGCTCTTTGTAGAACTCTTTCACTTTGTTCACATCAAGTCCCACTTGCTCAGAAAATTCTTTCATTTTGTTTTCGAAATCTTCTTCGGAAGCAGACATTTCTAAGTCCTTAGAAAGTTTGTCCAAGAGGAAAGTGCTTCGAACCATAAATTCGGCAGTACTTTGGAAATCCGCATCCCACTTGGATTTGTATTCTGCGAATTCTTTATCGCCAAAGCCTTGTTGGCCCAAACGATTTTTAAAGTCATTCTCAAGAGCTTGCTTTTGATCGGCGACAAGGCTTTTTGGAACATCCAAGGGGTTGGCTTCAACCAAGGCTTTTAAAAGAGAGTTTCGCTCTTCTTCTTTGATGCGCTTGTTTTCAGATTCGGCAATGTCTTCGCGAATGGCATCTTTAAGAGCTTGCAGGCTTTCGTGATCTCCAACCTTTTTCGCAAAGGCATCGTCGATTTCAGGAAGTACGCGCTTTTTAATTCCATTCAATTTTACTTCAAAGTTGACGGGTTTTCCGGCCAAGGATTTTTCGTGATACTCCTCGGGGAATTTCAAATTGATGGTACGCGTTTCGCTGACCTTCATGCCTTCAATGGCTTCTTCAAAGCCAGGAATGAATTGACCACTTCCAATTTGAAGTTGATGGCCGTGGGCTTCTCCATTTTGCAAGGGCTCACCATCAATGAAGCCTTTAAAATCAATGTCTGCAATATCGTCTTTTTGCAAAGCACGATCTTCCAAAACAGGAGCGGTTTCGGCTTGGTTCTGTTGGATGTTCTTAAGAACCTGGTCGATTTGCTCGTCCGAAATCACTAACTTTTCGCGCTCAATGTTTAAGCCTTCGTATTTTTTGACTTCCACGTCGGGGCGAATTTCGAACTCAGCGGTAAAAACAAAGGGATGATCCTCTTCCAGCTTTTCGATATTCACTTGCGGATAACCGATGGGGTTTAGATCATGCTCTTGAAGAGCAGCAGAATAACCTTCCTGAACCAATTCTTGGGCCACGTCACCGTGCACACGATCTTGATACATGGATTTGATGGCAGAAATGGGGGCTTTCCCTTTTCGAAATCCCTTAATGTTGGCATTTTTTTGAAGGACCTTATAAACTTTCCCAAATGCATCATTCACTTTTTCGGTGGGAACTTCGACATTGAGTTTTCGAGACAAACCGTCCAATTTATCCAGCGTGGCCTTCATACATGCTCCTTTTTGTTGTGACCCGGCTGGTCATAGTCCAGCTCGGCTCCAAAAGCAAGGATTCCGGGGGGAAATTTGATTCACTTTGTCTCTGGAAAAGGGGGAGTGGGCAAATCTTTGGTGGCCGCTTCTCTGGCTCAAGCACTGTCTGAAGAGGGACGTCGAACACTTCTCGTAGAACTCGGTGGCAGCCATTTTTTTGAATACATTTACGGTGAAAAAATTGGATTCGAACCCACCGAGCTTCGGCCGGGTCTGTCATTGAGTCTTTGGGATGGGGAGGCCTGCCTGAAGGAATACCTGCTTTACCTTCTTAAATTTGCCAAAATCGTGGATCTCTTTTTTGACAACACGATCATGCAGGCCTTGGTTCACGGGGCTCCGGGATTGAAAGAGTTGGCCCTGACGGGCAAAATCACCAGCCGCGAGCGAAAAATTGGACCGGAACTACCCTATGATGACCTGGTCATCGATGCCTATTCCACGGGGCATTTTCTTGCCTTGCTTTCAGCGCCCTTGGCCATGGCAAAGGCAATCTCCATCGGACCCATGGGAGCTCAATCCCGGTCTGTTCACCAGGTTTTATCCAGTGAAGTTTGCGAATATTTGGTGGTGGTGAATCCCGAAGAGTTGCCTTTGACCGAGGGTGAGGAGCTGGCCGCGGGGATTGATGCCCAAGTGGGGCGGTCGGCAAAATGGGTAAAAAACCGCTGGTGGCCGCAGCTGTCAGAGCCGTTGGATCAAGTTCCCAAGGGCTTTCAAGAGAACTGGAAGAGAAAGCTGGATCTTCAAAACCAGTTTGATTCTAAGAGTCTCAGGGAAACAGCAATGGTGTTGCCGCAGATTTGGTCTCACAGCAACTTGGAAAAAATCGAACTTCTGACAAAGCTTTGGAAATCAAAGCGCGAATCAGGAGGTGACCTGTGAGTTTGGTAGAGCTTCTTGAAAACTCCAAAGTGATCGTGTCTGCGGGAACGGGCGGAGTGGGAAAGACCACAGTCTCTGCAGCATTGGGTGTCACTTTGGCTCGTCGAGGGAAAAAAGTTCTGGTTTTGACCATTGATCCAGCCAAACGATTGATTCAAGCCTTGGGACTTGAAGGTTCCGCCTATGAAGCCATTGAAGTTCAGGGCATCGAAGGTTTGGGGCAGCTGAAGGCCTCGATGATCGATGCAAAATCCATTTTCGATCGTTTTGTGGAAAAATTTGCTCCCAATTCAGAGGTGGTTGAGCGTTTGAAGGACAATCGGTTGTACCAGCAACTTGTGACCGCCCTGACGGGATCTCAAGAATTTACATCCATGGATCGCTTGTTGAGTGAATTTGAAAGTGGCGAATACGACATCATTGTTTTAGATACGCCTCCCACTCAAAATGCGGTGGATTTTTTAAAAGCTCCGCAAAGAATTGTGCAGCTTTTTGATGAGCGAATCACCAAGTGGTTTGCTCAAGGGACTCAGAAAAAGGGACATCTTTTGTCTAAGATCATTTCTCGAGGAACTCACACGGCACTGGCCGCACTTGAAAAAGTAACCGGGGCAGAGTTCATCGGAGAGCTTTCGGATTTCTTTGAGCAAATGTCTTTCTTGCAAAAATCCGTCAGAGAACGCAGCCAAAAGGTGCAAGCTCTTTTGGCGGAATCTCACACCACCTTTGTGGTGGTGGCTTCGCCGGACAGTGAAAAACTCACGGAGGCCACTCAATTCGTTCAATCCTTAAAAGACAAAGGATTTCATTTTAGAGCTCTGCTTCTCAATCGCGCTTATCCCGAATGGTATCAATCTGGTGAGAAAATTGAGGCGGACAATGAATTTTTTAAATCCGCACACACTTATTATGATCAACAGTTTCAGAAATTAAAAAAATTTAAGGACAATCATGGGTCCATGTCCATTTTTAGTCTGCCAGAGTCAGACGAACCTTTGATTGGGCTGAAAGATATCGTAAAGTTATCCAAGGTTGTGGAGGAGCTATGAAGTTTTTAACTGCAATGATCTTGGTGTTCGGTTTTATGGTGGGGTGTTCATCCAAACCCAAATCCAAGGGAGTTTTGGATGGGGATCCTCAGCGTATGCAAGACTTCAATGAAGCCATGCAAGATTTAAGTTATGAAAATTATGCTTCGGCGTCCTCTCGATTTGAAAGTCTATTGAACGAAAAGCCCGTTTCCGAATTGGACCTGGTCATCATGTACAATTCTGCAGTGGCATTGGAGGGATTGGGAAACTGCCAACTGGCAGCAGACCGATACCGTTCGGTTGCAAGAGTCGCCATCAAGCGTTTTGAAAAAATCGCCGCCTTGGCCGTCTATCGTTTGGGTTTTGCGTACTCCTGTTTGGGAGATGCAAACAAATCTATTGTGGCATTTTTAGACGCGAAGAAAAAATCCTCATATTTGCCTCCGGATGTTTCTACGGCAGAACTTCCGGCACGATTGGCAGCAGCTTATGCCAGTGTGGGAAGGCAAAAGGAAGCATTGTTTTACTTCAACCAAGCTTCGGAAGGTTTGAAAAGAATCTTGGCCACAGCAAAACGTCAGGAATCAGATGTGGCTTTGGCGGCGAAAACTTTGTATGCCATGGGAAAGTTGGGAGAAGTTCAAAATCCAATTTTGTTTGTTCGAATGCTTGGAATGCAGCAGGCCTTTTTGCTCCAGGCGACCGAGTTGAAATCGGGACCTATTTCTGAGCGAGCAAAAGATGATTTAACCAATGCTTATAAAAAGATGACTCACTTTCGTTTTAAAACGCGGGCGGAGCAAAAAGATTTTTACGTAGAGGCATTGAGGACCACGCGAGAATTGCAAAAGTTGCGATTGCCTTCCACGAAGGATTACACGCAACCCTTATTTACCGTTGTCGATAAAGTCGAAAGTTGGTTGGAAGGACAGTTGGCAAAGATGTCTTCCACTCTCAAAAAAACCAAGGAACAAAAGAAGAGAGAGTCTTTAAAGCGAGAGGGAAGAATCATTGAAAACTAGGGGAGAAAAGCTCTTTTTTTGGTTCTTTGGCTGGCTTTGGCTCTTTAACAATCCAAAATATTTAGGATTGGTTGCCGCTCCGTTTTTGTTGGGACTGGGGATTGTGGGTTCCGCAGCCTATTTTCTAGTGCCCATGGTTCCGGGGATGGCCGACGCATTGGTTTATTATTTGCCGCATTTTATGCAAGCCCTGTCTGTGGGCTTTTTTTGGTTTTTTGCCATTGTCTTTGGGATTCTCTTTTTAGGTGTGGGACTGATTCTGCTCTACTGCTTTTACATTTTGCTGTGTGCGCCCTTTTACTCTTTGCTTGTGGAGTCTGTTTTGAAAAAAACTGGAAGACACCAAAAGGGTTCCTTAGGGTTTTCCGAATGGCTTTGGCTGACTTTGAAAATGCTTCGGACCTCTCTTTTAAAGGTTTTTTTGTTCCTTTTTATCAGCGTGATTGGTTTTGCTTTGAGCTTAGTGCCAGGCCTTCAATGGGTGAGCTTTGCTGTGACGGCCGGGATTTTTGCTTTTGACAGTATGGATTACAGTTTTGAGGCCATGGGCATGGGGCTTCGCCAACGTTTGAGGTACTTTGCAAAGTACCGGGAAGATTTCTTTATTTTATCTTTTGGCATGGCCTTGACGTTGTTGGTGCCCGGTCTCACATTCATTGCTCTGCCCGGAGCGGTGGTGGGTGCCGCTTTGATTTTAAAAAATGAATAATTCCTTCAAAAGGGACCGACCATGACAGCAATCAAAGAGCTTTTGCATACCAAGATTTCAGAAAACTTCGACAAAATCGAAGAGTGGTTTGAAAGCAAACGCAAGAGCGATCTTCAGCTGCCCTTTTACTCCAGTTTTGACATTCGAGACTCGGGCTACAAGGTGGCTCCCATTGATGCCAATCTTTTCCCAGCAGGATTTAACAACATCTGCCAAGTGGACAAAAACAGTGCGGTGGACCTGGTCGAAGCTTATTTGCAAAAGCACTATAAGCTTGCGGGCAATAAAATTCTTCTGGTGACGGAAGAGCACACGCAAAATGCCTACTATTGGGACAATGTCTTTACTTTGAAAACATTGATCGAGGAAGCGGGTTACGAAGTTCGACTGTCCTTTCCAAATTGTTTGGAAGCTCCCATCGAGGTGAAAAGTGCTTCTGGTCCCATGCTTCTTGTTGAGCCCAACCGTAAAGTGGACGGAGAGTTGTACATTGGAGATTGGAAACCCGATCTAGTCATAAGTAACAATGATTTTAGTCAGCTCAACACCTGTTGGTCGGATGGCTTGAAGGTGCCTTTCAATCCTCCCAGTGAGATGGGATGGCACCGCCGTAAGAAAAGTTTGTTTTTCGAAATCTACAATGAATTGGCCGAGGAGTTTGCCAAGTTGATCGATATTGACCCTTGGCAAATCCAAGTGCGTTCGGAGAGCTTTAAAGATTTTGCCGTGGATGATGAGGACAGTCGCAAAAAATTGGCAGATCACTGTCGAAAGATGTCGGACTCTCTTCGTGAAGAGATGAAGTCTCGCGGCATCAATGAAGAACCCTTCTTGTTTATTAAAAATGATTCCGGAACTTATGGTTTGGGTGTGATTCAAGTGGCAAAGCCTGAAGACGTGGAGAATTGGAACTACAAATCTCGAAAAAAGATGAAGGCCGCCAAAGGCGGTGGGGGCATCAGTCAGGTTTTGGTTCAGGAGGGAATCTCCACTCAGGTCAAAGGACATGAGGGCCAAGTTGCCGAGCCCGCAATTTATATGATCGGATGCCAACTGGCCGGCGGATTCCTGCGCACTCACACCAAAAAGTCCGAGACCGAAAGCTTGAATTCTCCGGGTGCGGTTTTTCAAAGACTTTGTGTGTCTGACTTGAAAGTGAAGCCAGAAGGAAGCCCTCAAGAAAACGCCTACGGTTGGATTGCAAAGCTGGCCTTTTTGGCGGTGGCTGAAGAAGCCAAACGTTCCGGCGTAAAATTGATGGGCTACCAGTAATCGACCTTCGTCGAGTTTGATCAGGTTCCTTAAATTCCATCTCATTTTTGGCCGATAATTCTTTTATGAAAAAGAGTCTTTTGTCGGTCTTTCTATTTGTAATGACGCTTGCAGGGTTTTCCAAAATGGCGAAATTTTCCTGGGGTGGAATTCAGTACGTCTCTGTGGACGGATGGCGATCGCCATCGGCCATTCATGGATTGCGGGACTTTTCCTCGCTTCGAGGATCGTCTTTGTCCGAGGCGGCCGAAGACTATTTTGTCTCTCAAAGTGATTTGATCAAAACTCCGGACGGAGTGGAAGTTCAGCTGAACCAGTTTGTGATCACCGATGAAGATGGGCAAAGAAATTTTGTCTGTCGTGTGGAAGGTCGCGCCGGAGTCTATGACCGTGTGGAGTTGAAACTCAAAGGTCTTGGGATTTCCGAAGCGGGACGTCAGCCGTCCATCACCGTAGAAACGGACTGTTTGTCTGAAGAAAATCCCAAGGAAATTGGAAAGATCGTGGTGAAAATTCCCATGTCCGAGATCTTCTCTTGGAATCCCAAAGATCAATATGTTCGGTTTTTCGATGCAAAAAACAGCCGAGTGAGAGTGTCAGACATGGTCTCTCAATGGCCCATGGACTGGCGCCTGGAAGAGGTGCAGTACAAAAGTTCCATCGACAAAATCTCACCCTTGTCTTTTAAGGCTTCACAGAAAAAAGGCTCCCGTTTGAGAGCCTTGAACTTTGAACTTAAACCTTCTGGGCAAGTTCAATAAAGGTTCGAATCATGGCGCCTGAAGCCCCTTTTTTGGGGTGGTAAGGAAAGCGATTGTTCACGTTCCATCCAGTGCCTGCAATGTCAAAATGAGCCCAAGGAATTTCTTTATCTACAAACTGTTCCAAGAAGGCGGCTGCTGTTGAACTGCCCGCCAGTCGGTTTCCTGAAATGTTGCAAAGATCCGCATGATTTCCTTTCATGTCTTCCACATGGAAATCATCCAAAGGCATGTTCCAAACCAGTTCGCCGGCTTTGTCTGCTGAGTCCTGAACAGTCTTCATCAATTTTTGATCTCGAGTAAAGACACCGGTGTAGTGATTGCCCAAAGAGATCAAGATGGCGCCAGTCAAAGTTGCAATGTCGAAAATCGCAGCGGGCTTCTTTTCGCAGGCATAAACCAAAGAGTCAGAAAGAATCAAACGTCCTTCTGCATCGGTGTTGAAGATCTCTACGGACTTTCCGTTTCGAGCCACATACACATCCCCAGGCTTGTTCGCTGCAGATCCTGCCAAGTTTTCGGTGGAGGGAACATAACCGGTCACATTGATTTTCAATCCCAATTTTGCAATGGCAAGCAAGGTGGCTATCACGTTGGCTCCGCCGCACATGTCGTATTTCATCTCTTCCATGCCAGCAGAGGGTTTGATGCTGATTCCACCGCAGTCAAAAGTTAAACCTTTTCCGACAAAGGCCACGTGTTTTTTGGAAGACGGATTTCCTTTGTACTCAAGGATAATAAAGCGAGGATCTTCGGCGCTTCCTTTGGAAACAAAGTAAAGTCCGTTCAAACGTTCTTTCTTGATGCGAGCTTTGTCCCAGACGGTCACTTTGAGTTTGGTTCCTTTTGCCGCTTTGACCGCTTCGTTGGCCAACATCGTGGGAGTCATGTAGTTGCCGGGGGCATCTCCCAAACGGCGTCCGAAGTTTTGGCACTCACTGATGATTTCCGCACGTTCCAAAGCCTTCTTTTGGGCAGCGCTTGGAGCTTGGTCAAAGCCCAAGTTCGCTTTGATTTCTGATGGTTTTTTACTCTTTTTATCGGAGTCTTTGGATTTTAGATCGTCATACTCGTAGGCCGAAAGTAGCAGGCCTTCTGCAAAGGCTTGAACGGCTTCGGCAGAGTCCTTTTGTCCATGAGTGACAGATGCTGCCAACACTTCAAACTGAGAAACTTTTTCGGCTTTGATCTTTCCCAAGGTGATTGCAGCAGCGCACCGAAGAGCATCCCCGGTGACCCCTTTGGAATCTCCCAGGCCGACAAGCAAAAGATGGTCAAAACCATCCACGTTTGCACCGCGAAAAAAGAGAGTTTCTTTTTTTCCGCCTGTAAAGATCTCGTCGCTTTGTGCCTTCTTCAAAATGTCCGCGATGTCCTTGGAAAGTTTAGGGTGAGAGAGGGAATTTTTGCCCGTGGACTTGCTGACAAAAACAACGAGTGTGGAACCCTTACTGGACTTTTTTGATACGGAAACAAGGACCTTGTGTGACATAAATTTCCCCTTCTGCTTTACTGACTAAGTGAGTCTTAAATCGAAGGTCTAGGTCTATCACAAGGAATTGAGTTTGGACAACTTTTACCCGAGAAGACCTTGTCAGATGAATTAGAATCTACATATTGAAGTGTTAATTCCAACAGGAGAAAGCAGCTTGAACCTAATCCCAGTCGTCGTCGAACAAACCGCCCGTGGAGAACGATCCTACGATATCTATTCCCGCCTTTTGAAAGAAAGAATCATCATGTTGGGATCGCCCGTAACAGATGACGTCGCGAACAGCTTGATTGCCCAGATGTTTTTCCTTGAGATGGAAAACCCCGAGCAAGACATTCACCTTTACATCAACTCTCCCGGTGGAAGCGTCACGGCAGGATTGGCCATTTATGATATCATGCAGTTTGTGAAGTGTGACGTTAGCACCTATTGTATCGGGATGGCTGCGAGCATGGGATCCTTTCTTTTGGCGGCAGGAACCAAGGGCAAACGTTACATTTTGCCAAATTCTCGAACTTTGATTCACCAACCTCACAACATGGGTGGTGGAATTTCCGGACAGGTCAGTGATATTGAGATTCACGCTCGAGAAATGATCAATACCAAGAAAAAGCTCACTGAAATTTATGCACAACACACCGGAATGGCCTATGACGAATTGACAAAGGCCATGGACAGAGATCGTTATTTGTCTGCGGCAGAATCCAAAGAATTCGGTTTGGTCGATGAAATTGTGGAACACAGAAAAGCGATTAAGGGGTAACCGAAATGAGTGAAAAGAAAAATGGATCAAATTACGGATCATTGACTTGTAGCTTTTGCGGCAAGAGTCAAAAAGAAGTGAAAAAGCTCATTGCAGGCCCTGGCGTCTACATTTGTGACGAGTGTATCGAACTGTGCACAGACATTATCGAAGAGGAAAGAGAGCGCGAAGAAAGCTCAAAAGCCCAATTGACTGTTCCTAAGCCCATGGACATTAAGGGATACCTTGATGACTATGTCATCGGACAAGAGTCTGCGAAAAAGGCCCTTTCTGTTGCTGTTCACAACCATTATAAGCGTATCAATTTTGCCAAGGGCAAAAAGAAGGATGAAGTTGAGATTTCAAAAAGTAACATCCTTCTGATTGGTCCCACTGGATCTGGTAAAACTTTGCTGGCGCAAACCATTGCGCGTATTTTGAATGTTCCTTTTGCAATTGCAGATGCGACCACTTTGACCGAAGCCGGTTATGTGGGTGAAGACGTTGAGAACGTGGTTCTGAACCTTCTTCAGGCGGCAGATTACGACGTTGAAAAGGCTCAGCGTGGAGTCATTTACATCGATGAGATTGATAAGATTTCGAGAAAGTCTGAAAATCCTTCGATCACTCGTGATGTGAGTGGAGAAGGTGTTCAACAGGCATTGTTGAAAATCTTAGAAGGAACCGTTGCAAATCTTCCTCCTAAAGGTGGAAGAAAGCATCCTCAACAGGAATTCATTCAAGTGGACACCACCAACATTTTGTTTATCGTTGGGGGAGCCTTTGTTGGTTTGGATAAGGTCATTGAGAACCGTGTTTCTAACCGTTCCTTGGGAATTGCGGCAAACATCCGGACCAAAGCCGAGCGCCTAAAAGAAGAGACCAATATGCTTCAACGGGTGGAGCCTGATGACTTGGTAAAATTTGGACTGATTCCAGAGTTTATCGGTCGACTCCCGACTTTGGCCGTGTTGGATCCGTTGGATGAAGCCGCATTGATCGACATTTTGATCCGTCCGAAGAACGCTTTGACCAAACAGTATCAAAAGCTATTCGCTTTCGAGAATGTGGACTTGAAGTTTGAAGACAGCGCATTGCGTGCTGTGGCTCAACAGGCCATTGCGCGAAATACAGGCGCTCGTGGACTGCGAGGAGTGATTGAAAACTCGATGTTGGACATCATGTATGAAATTCCCTCACAGCCCAATGTCCGAGAGTGCATCATCACTGAAGATGTGATTTTGAAAAAAGATCGCCCTCAGTTGGTCCTTGGCAAAGAACCTGAGAAGAAAAAATCAGGATCTGGGTCCGAAGATGATGGATCGGCAGAAAGCGCTTAGTACAGCGGGGCATTAATATTCGGCTAGACTTTGAAAAAAATAACGTTGGCAAGTCCAACGTTATTTTTTTATCAAACCGATTTGGACTCCTTGTCTAAATTTTCAGGTTAAAAAGCACAAAATTTTAAGGGTTCACTTTGACGAAGTGACAAATCGTAACCAAAATATAAGTAGGCGAGTTTTATCGTCCAACCTCCAAGAAAGGAGACCTCATGGCGACAACCCAATTACCTTTGCTTCCTCTGAGGGACTTGATCATTTTTCCTCACATGATGATGCCACTTTTTGTGGGTCGTGAGAAAAGTATCAATGCTCTTGAAGAAGCCATGAGCAAACAGTCCGATATTATTTTAACTGCTCAAAAAGATGCCAAAACCAACAACCCAGAGCCCAAGGATCTTTATACGATCGGAACCATTGGGACCATCATTCAACTTTTGAGACTTCCTGACGGAACGGTCAAAGTTTTGGTGGAAGGGAAGAAGCGCGTAAAAATTAAGAACTTTCTTCAAACCGACAACTTTTTTCAAGTTGAGGCCGAAGAAATTATCGAAGTGATTGCGGAAGAAACCGAAGCGAAAGCTTTGGTGCGTTCTGTAAAAACCACCTTTGAAACCTATGTGAAACTCAACAAGCGCATTCCTCCAGAAATTTTAATGCGTGTGTCTTCCATCGAGGACATTGCTGAACTTTCGGACATTATTGTGGCTCAGTTGAACTTGAAGCTGGAAGACAAGCAAAAGCTTCTTGAGATCATTGATCCTGGAAAACGTCTTGAAGAGCTTCTGAATATGATGACTTCTGAAATTGAAATCCTCGAGGTGGAGAAAAAGATTCGAAACCGCGTGAAGAAGCAAATGGAGAAGTCTCAAAAAGAATACTATTTGAACGAGCAAATGCAGGCCATTCAAAAGGAACTTGGCGACAAGGACGATTACCAAGCGGAACTTCAAGAACTTGAAGATCGGGCCATGAGAAAGAAGTGGACCAAAGAGGCGGCGGATCGTGTTCGCAAAGAGATCAAGAAACTTCGAATGATGTCGCCCATGTCTGCAGAAGCCACGGTGGTTCGAAACTACATCGATTGGATGTTGGATCTTCCATGGCAGGAATACTCTGAAGAGAAACACAATTTGGATGAAGCCGAAGCTATCTTGGACGAAGACCACTTTGGTTTGGAAAAGGTCAAAGATCGTATTTTGGAGCATTTGGCCGTTCAAGCTTTGAACAACTCTTTGAATGGACCCATCCTTTGTTTGGTCGGACCTCCCGGGGTTGGTAAAACTTCGTTGGCGCGTTCGGTTGCACGAAGTTTGAACCGAGAATTCACTCGTATTTCTTTAGGTGGAGTTCGGGATGAAGCTGAAATTCGCGGTCACAGAAAGACCTACGTGGGAGCGATGCCCGGTAAGATCATTCAATCTTTGCGCAAAGTGGACAAAGGAAACCCATTGATCCTGTTGGATGAGATTGACAAGATGAGCATGGATTTCCGTGGCGATCCTTCTTCTGCATTGCTTGAAGTTTTAGATCCCGAGCAAAACCACAATTTCCAAGATCACTATTTGGAAGTGGAGTATGATTTGTCACCGGTGATGTTTATCACCACGGCAAACTCACTCCATCCAATTCCTCGTCCGTTGTTGGATCGTATGGAAGTGATTCAGTTGGAAGGTTACACCGAGACTGAAAAATTCAACATTGCAAAGAAGTACTTGATTCCCAAACAATTGGAAGCTCATGGCTTAGGTGATTATAAGGTCAATATCAATGATGCTGCTGTTCGCGAGACCATTCGCTCCTACACACGTGAAGCGGGTGTGCGGAATTTAGAGCGTCAAATTGCGACTCTTTGCCGAAAGCAAGCCAAAGAAATCGTAAAAGAGGAAATGGCCTCTGCAGATTTCAAAAAAGGACAGAAGTCTAAAAAGTCCAAATCCACTTACACCATCAATCCGAAGAAGGTGACCGAGTATCTTGGTCCAAACAAGATGAAGTTTGGTCGCATCGAAGGTCAAAACGAGATCGGTCTGACCAACGGACTGGCTTGGACTGAGGTTGGAGGAGACCTTCTGGTTGTGGAAGTTTCTGTGGTTCCTGGAAAAGGAAAGTTCACAGTGACCGGTCAACTGGGTGACGTGATGAAAGAATCTTGTGCAGCGGCAATGAGCTACGTCCGCTCAAGAGGGCCTTTGTTTGGAATCGATAAAGAGTTCTATTCCAACAATGATGTTCACATTCACGTTCCTGAGGGAGCCATTCCAAAAGATGGTCCTTCAGCAGGGATTGCGATCACCACCAGTATCGTGTCTGCCATGTTGAAAGTTCCCGTAAAGAGAACTGTGGCCATGACAGGAGAGGTGACCTTAAGAGGACGCGTGTTGGGCATTGGTGGTTTGAAAGAAAAGACCATGGCCGCTCACCGTGGAGGAATCAAGACCGTCATTTGTCCAAAAGACAACGAAAAGGATTTGGCCGACATTCCAAAAGAAGTGCGCCAAGATTTGAAGATCATTCTTGTGGATCACGTGGACCAGGTGCTTGTGAATGCCTTGGACGTGAAAAGCGCGAAAGAAATTTTCAAAGTGCGTTCAGAAAGAGGAATGGGAATTCGTGCCCAATATACAGGCCACACTTTGCAAACTCACTGAGTGCAAAGAGCTGGTTTGAATAAAAATTATTAATAAGTTCGATGCTGGCGCAGACCAATTCTGCGCCAGTTTCATTTCCACAACATTTCGATGAAAAATTCTTAAATATTCTGTCATCTCAAATAGGGGAAAACTCCACTTCCACGGGAAAGGTGCCGTTTAGAAGGCAATCCCTGTGCTTTTTAATTAAGCAGCGCGCCGTTTCACTTTATTTAAGAAATGCTCTTGTGGATAACGTCCAGATTAGGTAAACATTTCTAACAAATTTTCACAGTGGGGAGTTCGATGAAATCCAGTGCAGTCAGCGCCACCTTGCTTAAGGCAAAAAGCCTCTATGAGGCTGGGCGACTTCATTGGAGTTTGGGGGAGTTTCCCAAGTCCATTCAAAAACTCAAAGAGGCTTCTGAACTTTATTTGGAAGTTCAAGAGTTCGATCCGTACTTCCGAGCACAAGCCTTAATGATTCGAATGCACTATGAAATGGCCAACAAGAAAGCCATTACAGAAGCCTGTGATTCCATCGAACGTCTGTTGAAAAAAGAATCTTTGCCAACGCCACCTCAAGTTTTGGTGACCTATGCCTTTTTGGCTCAAGAGTCTGGAGATTTGATCAAGGCTTTGGATCATCTTCAAAAATCTTTGGCGGCCGCACTTTCTGCAGAAAACAAAGAGGACACCTGCTACACCATTTTTGGTTTGGTGCTGGTGTACGCACGGTTGGGGCGGATCGAGGAAGCCCTCAATGAGATTTACAATTTGAAGGTCTTCTTTCAAGTTTTGGATCTTCCCGAAGTGGAACTTTCAACGGTGATTGCCAATGGCTACATCTTGTTGATGAGCGAAAAGTACGAAGAGGCTTTGAGCGTTTTTTGGACAGCCATGGAAAAGCTGAGAAATCGGCAGAATGTATACTCCTATGTGAGTCTTTTGTTTGCTCTTGGAACAACTTACCGTCATTTGGGTGATGCCAACCTGGCTCGAACCTATTTGAACTTGGCTCAACAGATCATCGATCCAGAGAGTTTTGTGGTGATGAGCCGAAAGATCAAAGAAGAGAGCGCTCGTCTGAGTGTGAAAGAAGCTGAGTTTGATTTGATTTTCGATAAGACAAACAATGCGGTTGTTGAAAAACGTAAAGGACGCATTGATTTTAAAAACCAGTTTATTCTGATGGACCTTTTGAAACTCTTTTTGAAAAACCCGGGAGAGGTGTTTTCCAAAGAAGCCTTGGCGCGAAAGGTTTGGAAGCAGGATTACGATCCTCGTTACCATGACAATAAAATTTATGTGACGATCAAGAGATTACGGCGATTGATTGAGCCGGATTATGACAAACCCAAATACATACACCGGGCTAAGAACGGTTATTATTTGAATAAGTCCACCAGGATTTCAGTGCAGTAAGGATATGGCGATGCGAGCGGTTTTAAATATTTTAATGTTGGTTTTGGGGATTGGATTTGTGACTCCTTCGTGGGGAGACACGGGAATTCCATGGCCGTGGCCGTGGGCAAAAGATTGCCCCATCGACTTTGAAAGTCTGCAGGGAACTTTCCGAGCGGTCGGCACGGAGCAAGATGTTGAATTTATTGATGTCCTTCTGGACCGTTCGTCCGTGGGTGCAGACCGATTTAATATTGAGATCCGTTTGCTGGATAAGGAATTTCGAATTCTGGCGCGCGGGAAGGCTCGGGTGTTTAAGTCTGCGCGGTCCATTTATATTCCTTTAGAGACTTACACGCGGTTGGAGATGAGGGCTTTGCGCCTTCAGGTGTTCCAACGGTCTCAAAGGGCGACCTGTGAGCCAGAGAACTTGGTGCCGATCTTGATGGTCGCCAATGATCAGGCCTTGGATCCGGATGGATCTGGGCGTCAGATGGTTTTGGAGCCCATGGGCAACCCAAACCGAAATAATCTCGAAAATTATTAATTTCCATTGGACTCCAGGGGGTTTTTCATATAACTCCTTGAAGTTCTTCCATTGAAGGGCCTTAGCTCAGTTGGTAGAGCGCCACCCTTACAAGGTGGATGTCGTCGGTTCGAACCCGGCAGGCCCTACCAGATTAAAAAAACCACCCCCATGGGTGGTTTTTTTATTTTCACCAATCGATTTAGGAGGGTTTATGAGAGCTCCATTGTTTAATTCTTTATTGATAATTTTGGGAATTCTAGGCGCGCAGACTTCTTTTGCAGAAATTCTCACCGAGAGAGTTTTTGACTCAACTCTTTTGGCCTCCCAAAAAGGTGAGAGCAAAATCTTGCCGACATACAATTATTCAGAATCAAAAATTTCAATCACTGATCGGAGCCTGCCTATCAGCAGTTTCGGTTCATCGATTCAGGATTATGGAATCTCTTATCTTTATGGGGTCAGCGAGAGTCTTACTTTAGGAACCAGTCTTTTCTGGAGGAGGGTCAATGAAAGCCAATATGATAAAGACGGCTCTCTCATCAATCCCGAGTTTTTTCTTCGAGCAAAAAAGGCCCTGCAGTCAGATGTTGTGCTCTTCTATGGAGCAACATTGGCTTTAAGCCCAAGTTCTAGCAACGCCACTAACAATCAGTTTTCTGGTGGGCATTCCTTAAATGGTCATTTTGGCGTCCATAAAAATCTAAGTGGGCCGCACACAGTTGTTGGATACACGTCATTTAAATTTAATGGGGAGAGGGAGTATAAAGATGGCGATTTTACCTCAAAAAATAAAGGGCGCCATGAAATCCAAGTCCATGGGGGATATGAATTTTCCTTTGCCAATTTTCACGCGGGCGCGACTTTGGGTGGCATGAAGCTTCTTAAAGGTACCTATGAGAGTTCCAGCGGCGGCAACTGGGAAACGCAGGAATCAGATTTCTTCTACGGAAATTTGTATGGAACGGTCATATTGGATCCGCAGATTTCCATCATACCCAGCTTCAAATATCTTCAACTCTTGGATGGGCCGTCTTACTATGATTACGAAATCTACAGTGCATCACTCTCCGTGGGAGTCGTTTTTTAGGTCGCTTTGGTGGCCCTTAACCCAGGTACCCAGGTACTTTTTCAGAAGCCTTCTTTTCTCATGTCCAATGATCTCTATGAGCTGTTCTTGTTCTACATTCAGCTCATAGAGTTTGATCATTTTCCCTTCATTGCCAACTATTACATAAACTTTAGATTTCGACGCTCTTTTGATCTGGCTTCTTGATATAGAGTTCGAACCAGCCCTGTTTGACTTCTCCACTATTGCTAATTGGGTTTAATAGGGGACCATTAGTCTGAGCTGAATTACGGGGGTACCAAGATGGCCTTTCAACAACGAGTCTCTGAATACCCAATGGTCCCATTTGGAGGTTTTCGCCTCTATTGATGAGCACATTGATAGCTTCAGAACCTGAGAGACTTGGGTTCTGTAGAAGTATTTTGCCAATCATCCTGGCAACTATTGGAGATGCCATGGAAGTGCCACTTGCCACTTTCAGACCAGATTCACTTTTAGAGCACTCTTCCTCTAAGTCACGATAATGGCGTTTTCTAGATTTGACTGAATCATAAGGCCAAGAAGAATCATCACTATCGAGCTGCTTTAGCTCATCAGAATTACACATCTTGGTTGGGAATAGCGACAGAATATCCTCGCCCGGGGCTGCAACAAATGGGTAGTCAGATAGCAGAATATTAGAGAACGACGCCAAAGAGTTACGATCATTTAATGCGCCCACACACAAGATGTTGGGAGCTGAAATACCACAAGGCAACTGAAGAGCAGAGTCTTCACTAATCCATTGTCCCTCATTGCCAGCAGCTGCGACAAAGGCCACGGATGGGTTTTCAAGAGCAATTTTTTTAATAGATTCCATTTTCTCTCTAAACTCTCTCAATTCGGCCTCAGACGCCGCTCCGGACAATAAGGCGCCACCGCCGTCTTCTCTTTGATTTAAAGATAGTGAGAAATTAATAACTCTTACGCCTTTTGAAAGAGCGTCGTTGACTGCTCTGCGAATCTGTTCAAACACAATCTCTGATTTGCTGGGGGCACTCCAGTCCTCGTTGCCATCCTTCATTATTTTATTTACCGGCAAGACTCTATATGGAATGAGGCCGAGACGAGGTTCATCATATACCATCAAACCACCGACATGGGTGCCGTGGTACGCTCCACTTTCACGCTCTTGCAAGATATTACGTAAAGGGTCCAAGAACTTGCTCAGTAATGGGAACCTATCTCTTAGGTTGCCCGTTCTTCGCTGAATGAGGAGTCCCTTTTCCTTCCCCTTTTGATCCATGTGAGGATTTAAATGAGATGTCAACGCAACATATGGGGCTGGCCATCTGTCTTCGCCGGTGTAGTCGTAGCCTATCCCTACGGGTTTCCCATCTTCGAGATCGAAATGAAAGTTTCCTGCGATTAAAGGGTGATTGTAATCCGTTCCGGAGTCTATTACTGCCATGAGTATTTCATGCCTATTATTGTTCTCTACAAATCCTCTAGACTTAGGAGTCGGATTAACGGACTCCAAAGCATTATCGGGAGTGTACGCTTGGTCATCAACCTCTTCACAACCAATAAATGCTGTTTGGGCTGCTAACAAGATAGTCACAAGTGACAGAAATCGTCGGCTATTTTGTGGGGAGTTGCTAGGCCTAGAGCTCATACTTTGATCCTTGGGTTAAGATTTGAGTTACGACTGAAATAATTGCAAAAATCGGGACAGGAATAAATTGGGCCGCCATTCTCCCTTATGGTGATGCACGCAAAATAGGCAATTTTCCTTGCCCCTTAAGACAAGCAGCGTTATGAAGGCTCCTGATGCAGTGAGCAATAGGTGGCCTCTGAGCGAGAGCGTCTCAGTTTGAAACGACTGTTAGAACTCTTTCGACAGCTGTCCGAACCCTGGGCAAATCCACCCTCATTGTATCTGAGATGAGGTGAAAATTGAGTAATTTCAATAAGGTAGAGTCTGGCCCCCGCTTTGCTTTTCTAAGGGGTATGGAACAGATTAAAGGAAAATTCTTTTGGACCCTACAAATCGGAGCTGCTGCAGGCTTGGTTTTCTCGGCAGAAATGGTCTCCCATGGGATGAGCCTGGGCCGTCCTTTATTGAACCTCACTAAAGAGCAGAAGGTTCAAATGAAAGAACTGGTGTCCGTAGGTCTTCACAAAAGCGCACTGGCCACCAGCAAGTCCATCAACACATCGGCTTTGATTCAGTTGATTCAAAAGCGTTTGCCGCAAAATTACAAAAGCCAGGCGACCGCCATTGCTGGATCTATCATGAAAGAGTCTCGTATTCGTGGATTGGATCCACTTTTTCTTGTTGCGGTCATTCAAACGGAAAGTTCATTTAATCCGTTGGCTTTGGGTCGACATGGTGAAATCGGATTGATGCAAATCCGACCAAAGACAGCCAAGTGGTTGGCTCAGAAGCTCAAGCACTCCGGTCGATTGGATCTTCGAGATCCTAAACTCAATATCAAATTGGGAGCCTATTACTTCTCGAAGCTTCGAAAGAAGTTCAATGGTGTCGGTTACCGATATGTGGCTGCTTACAACATGGGTGCACGGAATGTGTACCGATTGATCTCTCGTCAAAAAGAGCCTTCCATTTATCCCAATCGGGTGGTGGGCAATTACCGACAGGCTCATCAGGCGCTTAAAAGCCTAGACTCTAACCGTATTGTTGCTTCCAACTAGATTTTATTTTTTCTTTAAGCCTTTACTTGAAGACGCTTTTTTCAAGGGCGGCAACTTGTCCACGCGGGGAGAGATGGATTTCAGTTGAAACTTCAAAGGCTTTCGAGCGGTGAGGTGAGGGTCACTGTCGTCTTCGCTTCCATCGCACAATCTTGGAATGATATCGAAGGGGGCCATGGTGATTTCTCGAAATCCTAAAGTTTCCGAAAATGAAATTTTAATTTCGCCTCCATCACAAGGGCTGAAACAGGTCCATCCTTCATCCCCGGGTCTTCGCGGACAATCCAGGAGGTACTCTCGATGTTCGTAACTGACAAAACTCATATAGGCGTCCGTAGGTGTTAAATAAAGTTTGATGTCTTTGAAATTGTTCGCATCCTTTTCGTAAGCCAAAATCACTTCAAAAACGCTGCCCTCATTTTGCTGAGCCAATTTTCGCGTTTTCGGTGTGGCAAAGGATTCCAATGAAAACAAGAGCAAGAGAGCAATTATATAGAAGGGGCATTTTAGCTTCATAGGAATTCCTTTATTTTAGCATTCCGGTTTTTCAAGTTTGTCTTCCACAATGGTATGGTTGTAGAAAAGCGATCCCGATTTAAGGTCGCCTTTGAGCTTCTCAAATATTTCAGGACTGATCGAGGGACAGCCTGCGCTGAAAGAGCATGCGTTCACTTTATCTTTTCCCACGTAACTTGCGCGATGAAAAACTTTACGATCCCCACGGGCACCTTTGTTGGCTTCCTGGACGCCGTCCAGATCAAGCGCATTTACGGTTCCAGGCCTATGTGGGGGCCGGCCAGCGCGAAAGGTTCTTTGTGGACTGACATAGCCGCCGTTGGCAATAAAAAATCCTCTTAAGGTTGTTCCTTGTCCGCTTCGATCAGTGAATTTTGTTGGAATCTTGCAACGGGTAGTTCTTCCTTTTTTACGGCAAGACATCAGCATATCTTTGGGGCAATTTTTTAAATCTTTGCTGGATCCATAACCGTGTGCGGCTGCGGTCGTAATTACTTCACCTGTTTTCAAATTGAGCATATGCATCCGCTGAGTGTCGGATCCCTTTGTATAGTCGGTAACAACCACCCAATTGTCGTCTCTGATTTTCATTCCAGGGTGTGAACCTTTACAGCTTTTCGAAACTCCATCTTTATTTTTCACATAAAAGGCCAAGGCATGCTCAACCGCTTTCTGAGAGCCTTTGATTTTTGGATTGTTGGCAAATTTTTGATAGAGCTCGGTAAATTCACGAACCTCTTTGTTTCGTTCGTCGGAACCTTCCGCACCAAAGTAATCGGTTTGAGTGATCTTTGGTGCGTTCGCATCCACTGGATTGGTTTGCTCATCATTGGTTTTTTGCTCGGGTGGTTTCCCATCCAAGCCAATAGCGGTTCGTTCTGATTGGGCGAAAGGGCCAATCAAGAAAACTGAAAGCATCAGGCCCCGAATCAAGAATCTTACCATCACTTGATTTTCGCCGATGGCAACATGAGGGTCAATGCAGACGGGTATTTCCTGCCGAATTCCATCATAATGACTGGGGCAAGCTGACCTTGGGTGAGATTTAGAGAGAAGCCTTTTCAAAGATCCAGCCAAACGGCATAATTTTGGAATGCCCTAACCCTGATCAAAGGACCTGTCTGTGCCCAGCTCGAAACGTCCCCCTTTTTCAGTTGCACTTCTTGAAATAGAAAATGCCACCACAGGATTACCGATTGGTAAGACCGCAAAAAGTGTAGCTCAAAAGCTTTTAGCTTCAAGTCTTTTAGACAATGGAATTCAAGTTCTGCTTCCCAAGGGGTCTTGTGCCCAAGGTCACATTGTTTCAATGAGTTTGGCTGTTGAGATTCAAGGAAAAGCAGAGAAGGTTTTGGCCACAGGGCAAATCGTTAAGGCGGATCCAAGAGACGACGGAATGCTTGTGAATATCGACTTCAAAAAAATGGATCGAAAGCTTTGGCAGACTCTCATTGAATCTGTAGAGCATCAACAATCTCGAATTTTGGAAATTTTTGAAAGTATAAAGGGCGACGACAATGAGTAAAGCGGACGGAAGTGTTCCTTCCAATGTGCAGGAATTTATTAAAAGTAAAAAGATTTTGATCTTGGAGCCCTCGTCTTCGTTTTCAAATTCCATTCAGCAGATTTTATTAAAAATGGGAAGTGCGCACGAAAACATTTTCAGAGAAGCGTCTTTCGAGCGGGCCTTGATTGCAATCAAAGAGAAGCCGGAAATCATTATCTCTGAATATCAAATTGGGCATCGATTTGGATTGGAACTTGCGGCCATGCAACAGGAATATTTGGACAACCCAGGTCAGCGAATTTTTATTATGGCCACTTCCAACAGCAACGATTCCAACGTGGCGGAAGCGGCGGAAGAGGAAGTGGATGCCTACATTCTGAAGCCATTCACCTTGGGTCAGTTTCAAGAAATTCTACAAAGTGTACTTCATCGAAAAGCGTCGCCGTCGCCATACTCTCTTAAAATTCAAGAGGGCAAAGCGCTGCAGAAAGAAGGAAAGGATGAGGAAGCACTAAAATTTTTCAAAGAAGCTAAATCCATGACGGACAAACCGTCTTTGGCCTACTGTTACGAGGGGACAATCCTCTCCAAATTGAATCGCAAAGATGAGGCTTTGAAAAGTTTCGAAGAGGGATTGAAGCACAACCCGGTTCACTACAAATGTTTGCAAGGAAAGTTTGATATTCTATTCGAGAAAGAGGATCGTGAAGAAGCCTATAAGGTGATTAAAACCATCAATGAAAACTTCCCCATTTCTCCGGCAACTCTTGAAAAAATGGCCACACTTGCCATCTTTACCAATCACTTTGAAGATTTGGATCGATACTACGAAAGTTTTCTCAAGCTGGATCGTCGTTCCGAACGTCTGACAAAAGTGATGACGGAAGCGATGTTTTTTAGCGGCCGGTATTTTTTAAAAAAGAAAAATTCAAAAAGAGCCTTGGAAAGTTTGAAAAAAGCTTCAACGGCTTCTAAGAGAGATCCCAAGTTTTTAGAGCGCGTAGTGACGGCCTTGTTGAAAGATCAACATGTCAACGAAGCCGAAGTGTTCTTAGAGATGTTTCCTTTTGAGGCACGTGAAACTCCTAAGTTTCTTCAGATGGAATTTCAAGTGGGTAAAGCCAAGCTTCCTCCACATGAACTAATTACAAAGGGGAAGAAGCTCATTGACGAGGGAACAGCCACCCCAGATATCTGTAACGACGTGATTAAGCTGTTGATGAGCCAAGACAAAGCAACCATGGCCGAACAGGCGGCATTTAAGGCTGCACAGCTTTTTCCAGATTTTCGTGAAAAATTTTATGCAATTCTAAAGGTTAGCTGATTGATGAGAAAATTTTGGGGCGGATGGTTACTGTTATTGATTTTTGCTCAGCCCCTTTTTGCTCAATTGGTATTCGTTCCAGAGAAACTCAATAAATCCAAGGCAAATGTGCTGATTGTTCTTCATGGTTGCATGCAGTCCGCAGAAACCATGGCCGCGGGCACGGGCTTTGATACTTTGGCGCGAAAGCACAACTTTGTGGTGATCTATCCTCAAGTTCCAGAAGGATCCAATATGGTGGATTGCTGGAATTGGTTTTACGCTTCCAACCAAAAGCGAGAATCAGGGCAGTTGGAAGAGATCATGACTTCTGTGGAGTCAAAAATTCAGGATCTGGATTTGAAAGATCCAAAACTTTTTGTCGCGGGCTTGTCTGCGGGTGGAATCATGGCTTCTTCACTGTTGGCTTGCTTTCCCGAGAAGTTTCAGGCGGGAGCGATTCACTCTGGGACCTCATACGGGTTGGCTCAAAATATTTTGTCCGGAGATTATGTTCTTCGTCGGGGACCGCCTGCGATGCTTCCATGGCGGTTTTGCAATCCTAAGGATTTTAAGGGTTCGCTCCTAGCAATTCATGGGGATGCGGACGAGAAAGTTCACCCCATCCATGCTGAGTTTTTGATCGAAGATTTCACGGGGCTTGCGGATCCACTGAAAAGAACCGGTTCAAAAAAAGAGGGCACGGCCATGTCCACCTTTGAATACACTTCGAAGAAAGATTTTCGAATTGCTCGGGTTCATTTAGTTCATGGGATGGGGCATGCCTGGTTTGGGTCTCGACCGGCGGGCCACTGTGAGGATCAATTGAAATCGAAGGGTTTCAGTGATGTGCGCCTACCCTTTTTTGAATCCAAGGGTCCGCACTCCAGTGAATTGATGATGCATTTCTTTTTAGAGTCTCTAAAGCGACATTAAGAGGCTTTTTCTTGTTCGGCTTCCTCTGAAACCTTGCGAACTTCAAATCGAAATGAAGTGTTTCCATTACGCAGTTCATAGGTCAAATCACTGCCATGATCTTTGATAAAACTTCGAGAGATGCTCATCCCAATTCCAGTTCCTTCGCCGATGGGCTTTGTCGTAAAAAAGGGATTAAATATTTTTTCCAAAATATCTTCGGGAATTCCTGGGCCGCTGTCGGTCACGCGAATTTCAACGGAGTCATCAAATGGGAGGCAGTCGATGGCAATCCACGGACTTTCTAGGTCCTTCACGGCGTAGGCAGAGTTGTTAAGAAGATTTAAAAGAACCTGTTCGATTTGCACCGGGCGCACGGAAATTTTTATTCCAGTGGGCGCATTGATGCGAAGATCAATTCCCATACTTCGAAACTTTGAGGAACAAAGCTGAGTAGTTTCCGCCAGAACATCACATAAAAGGCAAGTTCTCAAAGCGTCTGAATTCGTGTCTCGAGAAATTTGCTTTAAGCTTTTTACAATGGTTGAAATTTTGAGGACAGTGTCCTGTATGCGTCCCGCAGATTGGATCAGATCTTCAGGATTGATTTCCTCTGAGGTCAATCCTCGCACCAGTTTTCCAGTAAGAAGGGAAATGGTGGTTAAAGGGGTATTGATTTCGTGGGCAATTCCTCCGGCCATTTCTCCCAAGGCTGCCAATTTTGCAGCTTGTGCAATTTGTGATTTTTGAGAAGCGATGATTTCTTCTTGCTCTTTGTCTTTGGTGTCATCCTGTATGTAAAGTAAAAAGGTGTGATCTGATAGCTCTGAGACCGAACACTCAAAGTGAAGTTTCTGAGAATCTAAATGCATCCAAAGACCGAATTGCAAATCAACCTTGCCTTGATTTGGATTGATCGCTTTCTTGAGGCCCGCATGGAGATGGGGCCAGGCATTTTGTATGAAGCCCTCATTATCGCCCCAAGTCTTCGTTCCACATCTACCAAGATAGACCTCAATTGGTTTAAGATTTAAATCGTAAATAACTATAGAGCCTGGAAGAGATCGAATGAGAATGGCCAAACGGTTGCGCTCTTGATTCAGGACAGAAGTTAAGGACTCCAGAGCTCGAGTCCGCTCTTTCACTTTGTTTTCAAGTAAGACGTTGCTTTCAAAAATTCCAAAAGCACTTTGATTCTGAGCCAATCCACTCTCAACCTTTTTCATCAAGGCCAGATTGATTTTTCTGAGTCTTTCGACTTCTTCCGACAAATTTTTTGAATCAACCGGCTTTTCCAAACGCGACTCCTGTCAATGTCTGGTTGATATGAATCCCCGAATATTGTTCTCCATAAGTGTGAAACCCAATGGCGTTGTTTTTAATGAGCATTTGATCGATGGCTTTCCTGTCAGCGGGGGCTTTTCCAAGAACCTCCAGTCTTCGCAAAATACATTCAAAACAAAGAACCCCTCCCAGAGGGCCAATTTTGCTTTGCAAATTGTCGAAGAGTTTAGAGCTTTCTTCGAAATAACTTAGTCGGTTCGCGAGACTAAGCACCAACCCGGTTTCGATAGCGCATGCGAAGCTAAGGCTTTTGTCCTTATTCTTTTTGAGAACACTTCGAATAAAATAACGATTTCCTACTGTTAAGCCCAGAGGATGCTCAGAAAATGCCATGGGAGTTAAATCCTCTTCGTGAATTCCCAACGCAAATGCATAGGCTTCTGAGGCAGGCAAGCCATCAATTTCATAAACGATTCTTTGTGCTGGATCAGAATTTGTAATCACAAGTTTTTTATCTGAAGGCACAAAGTGCTGACTTTTAAATAACTCAAAAGGAATTTCTGTGGAGATGAGCGTTAAGGTAGCCCGATTGGATTTAAATTCTCCATTGAAATAAACAAAAGTTTCTCCAAAGGTATTTCCATATCCTGCTGATCCTCCTACGATTTCAAGATCGACGATTCCCGTGGCCAGCATGCTGGTGACCTCTTCTTCCCTTTTGGAGTTCCCATCAATGAGAAGGATTCCGAATGTTTTAGAGTTGGGAAGTAGCGCGCGATGGGATTGGCGAGATAGATCCACAAGGGTTCGGATTTTCTTTACATCTTCAAATCCAAATTGATCTAAATTTTCAATGGGAATCACCGTCGACAAGGTGGCATCATTGCGTAAGGCCATTGCTGAGAAGGAATGTGCTTGAAAGCCTTGAGTTCCCACTTCGCCAGCCGTGGTGCATGCAACAACCTGGTCTCCAAATTCTTTCTTAATGAGAGGTGCAAGTTTTTCCAGATCGTAGAGATTTGAGACAAATAGGGCGGTAAAGGCATTCTCACCAGGTTCAAGACAATGAACAATTTCGTTCAGAGCCTCAAGGGGGTCCTCTTTAAAAGAGGAAGCGCTTTTAAATCCACTCATAAAACGTCCTAAATCAAATTTATAAAGAACTCATCGACAATTTTGGCCGATGGGTGAAGGAAATTTTGATTGATTTTGATCAAATAAGATTCGCGAAAGAAAACCCAAGAAGATTCTTATTGAAGTGGAATCTTAAGGCAATTTTACGCTTCAGTTTGATTCAGCTTAAGGAAATTTCTTGGAATCAGTTGGAACACTCAACAATAAGAGTGCTGACGTTCAATTTGAGATTTCCGTAATCTTTGGACGTGTGAAAATAAAAGTCTTTGGGCAGATCCGTGGTGTACATCAGATGTTTCACTCCGGTCCTTAATTCTTCGATGATCTTTTGATCGAGAGTTTTCAAAACTTTAATTTGAAGGTTCTTTTCAATTTCACCGGTGGTTTCATTTTTTTTGCGTGAGTATTGAACGATGACTTCCAGCTCAGGTTCGGAACCGTCAATCAGCAGTCGCATTTGATCGCCATCGGTAATAAATGTTCTCTGTGCATTGGCATAAGCGGGGGCGATGATGTCGCTGCCCATGGCCAGGTCCACACCGCAGGTGACCACATCAGCGGGGGCTCCATCCATCAGAGCGTCTGTCTCCGTGGCATTTTCAATTTGGGAGTTCACCATTTGCCCGTGGGCAGACAGGGGCAATCCTAAAAGGGCGGCAATCAACCAGGCGGCTTTCCATTGCATATAAATCTCCTCATTCCGTTGAGTGAAGCCAAAATAACGCCATGAGCCAAAATGCGCAAGGGTAAAGATTTCAGGGCTGAAATCATGGCAAAATGGCGGTCTATGAATTTCAGCACAGATTTTACCAAGATGATGGGGATCAAGTATCCAATTCTAGCGGCGCCAATGTTCTTAGTGAGCAACGAAGACATGGTTGTGGAAGCCAGCGAGGCCGGCGCCCTGGGGACGTTCCCGGCGCTCAATTACAGGCCCTCTGAAGAGTACCGCAAGGCCCTCGAGCAAATTAAAAAACGCACTCAAAAGCCCATTGGTGTGAACATTATCGTAAACAAAAGCAATGTTCGCCAAAAAGAGGACTTGGGTATCTCTTTGGATTTGGGGGTGGAGCTTTTTATCACGTCTCTTGGAAATCCAAAGGAAGTGATCCAGCAGGCTCATAAAAATGGGGCCAAGGTCATTTGTGATGTGACCGGATTGGATCACGCTTTAAAGGTTCAGGAATTGGGAGCGGACGGAGTTATTGCCGTGGGAACAGGTGCCGGAGGGCACGCGGGCCCCATTTCTCCTTTTGTATTGCTTCCTTGGTTGAAAGAAAAATTGGAGATCCCCGTGGTTGCGGCCGGAGGAATCGCCCATGGCTCTGGATTGGCGGCCGCCTTGACCTTGGGAGCCACAGCAGTTTCTGTGGGGACACGTTTTATTGCCAGCACAGAAGCACAGGTGGACGAAGCTTACAAAAAAGCGGTGGTGGACTCCACACCGGAAGACATTGTAATGACCACTCGAGTTTCGGGAACGCCAGCGGCAGTCATTCGAACTCCTTATGTGGAAAAGCTGGGTTTGGATCTTCCTTGGTACTTTCAAGCACTCAAAAAAAACAGGCACACAAAAAAATATATCACGCCCTTGATTCATTGGATGGGCATGAGGTCATTAGAGGAGGCTGCCACAAAACCCACTTGGAAAACCGTGTGGAGTGCGGGTCAGTCCGTGGGAATGGTGAAAGATGTAAAGCCTTGCCGCAAAATCATTGAAGACATGATTGCCGAATGTGAGGCCAGCGTGGCTTGGACAAAACAAAGCGAGTGAGAGGTTTTGATCTATTTGGAGCGATTTCGAACAGACAGGGTGAGTGTGTAAGTCATGACCGGATCTTCACTCACCTCAGGAACGGTGGCATGCCCGGTAAATTTTCTCTCCAGCCGTTCGGAAGTCTCTGCAGCCTCATCGATAAGAGCTTTCACCTGATCCGCTTCTAAGCAAATAAAGTGCACGGTTCCCTCGGCGCGCTTCAAAAATTTTGCCTCAAAATCTTTAAATAAAAAATCAATGCGCTTTTTCTTTTTTTGAATTTGATCGACGGCCATCAATGCGATGGAAAGTTCTGCTCCCATGGCCAGCGCTCCAAAATACATGACTCGAAGATGATTTTTGGTTCGGTAATTCAGACGAATTTTCACTTCGCTACGGTTTTCGCCAAGTTCCACCACTTGCGGAGACACAAAGGCCAGAAGGGGAATTTTTAGCAGGCTAAAACCATTGATCAGTGCCGTCAGTTTTAAGTTTTGAATGTTCATAGAAAGAGTTTATCTCATGCGCGAACACAACGTCTATATCCGTGTTGATCAATCCAAGGTCTGGCATTAGCCTGTTAACGACAAGGGGTGGATCATGGATTTGCGAGTCTTAAAAAGTCAAAAGAAGGTATTTGCAACGGTCAGTGCGCTGACGGTGGGAATTTTACTTCCACTCTTGATTGCCTTCGAGCCCCACAATAGTCCCATCGTCTATGTGGTGGATTTGTTTTTTGTCATTTATGGTCTTTGGAATTTAAAGTTCTATTTGCCAAGCCTTATCGAGGAACGTCCCCTCGTGCCCATCGGTGTTTCAAGAACCTTTACAATTTTCGCAATCCTGCCATTAGCGAGTATAGGGCTGATGATGGGTTTTTCTGAAGACACGTTGTTGTTAATTCCTAAGCTCTTCTTTCTTAAGGACATCGCGGAAATTCAAAAAAGCCTTCACCGCAAAGATCATTTGTCGCCCTTGGTGTCGCGATTGGTGCCATTGTTTTTTATTGTTCCTTTGGTGATCCATATTGTGGCTTGCGGCTGGATTTATTTGGGAAGTGGTTCTCCGGGGCCGCATACAGATGCTTTGTATGAGTATGTGAGAGCCGGCTATTGGACGGTCACAACCCTCTCCACGGTAGGCTACGGAGATATTACTCCAGCAACTGTTCCTCAAATGCTTTTTGCCAATGGAGTGATGATCTTGGGTTTGATGTTCTTTGGTTATGTCCTCGGCAACGTTGCCAGTCTTCTGGCCCGGTTGGATGCCGCCAAAGAAGAATTTTTCAGTCACATGGATCGTGTGGAAACCTTTATGTCCTACAACAACCTGCCGGCGTCCATGCGGAAAAAGATTCGCGCGTTTTTTCGTTATTCTTGGGAAAGCGGAAGAGGTTTTGACAGTCATGGCGTTTTGGATGTGCTTCCTCCGGGAGTTCGGGCAGAAGTGTCCATGCACCTCCACCGTGACATTGTGGAAAAGGTTCCGTTTCTTCAAGATGCCAGTCAGGATTTGATCGAAGCGATTGTTTTGGATCTGGAACCACGGATTGCCATGCCCGGAGAATACATTTTCAAAAAAGGGGATTCTGGGGAAGGCATGTTCTTTGTTCGAAAGGGCTGTGTGGAAATCGTGTCTGATTCCGGGGATGTGATCGCCCGGTTGGATGCAGGTTCCTTTTTTGGCGAAGGAGCCTTGTTGAGTGAGCGTTCCAAAAGAAGTGCCGGAGCTAGAGCTTATAAATTTGTGGACCTTTTGGTATTGAGTTCCACCAGTTTTCAACAGATCTTGAGCCGCCATCCCGAGTTTGCCCAGCACATGCGCGAAGTCTCAGAAGCTCGGCTGAAAGCCAATAAGGAGCGGTAAATTTTAAAATTTTGAGGGGTTCCGGGCCACTTGAAATCTTTTTAGCCGTTCCATTTCTTAAAACTGTGATAATCTCCCTTTGGATTTTTAGACGGTCGCTTTGGCTTGAAAAAGCTGGGGAGGAAAGTCCGGACTCCAAATGGCAGCACAGGGGGTAACGCCCCTCCACCGTAAGGTGAGGACCAGTGGAACAGAAAGAATGTCCAGGGCATTGATCTTTAAGGCGGGAACGGGAGCCTTTTAGGGAGCTGCTGGAGTGAAAACAGCTAAACTCTGTGCGGAGCAAGATCAAATAGGGAAGCGTTCGAGCGCGGCCAGCGCGAAGCTTTCGGGTTGATTGCTTGAAGAAGTCAGCAATGGCTTTCTCAGATGAATGATCGTCTCACAAAGTGATTTCGACACATCACTTGTCAGACAGAATCCGGCTTATCGAAAATCCAATGTCGAACTCTGAGGCCTCTTCTTGAAAAGGAAGGGGCCTCACCTTTTTTATTTCGTAATTTTTTGAGCGTAAACAACCAACTCTTTTCCCTGACGACGGGGAAGAGAATGTCTCCACCGGGTCCAATAGCGGTTTTGAAAATGAGGACTCAGTCTTTTAGAAAGTTCCCACTCGGAACCCCCATAGGGTGGGCCGACTCTTTTGCTCATGGTAAAAAAGATTCCCAGCAAGTGACCGTTTTCATCCAAGTGCTTGTTCCATACACGAACCAATTCTGATCTTCGCGTGGGCGAAACCGCACAGTAGCAGGTGTGCTCGAAAATCAAATCGAACTTTCCCAAAGTGGAGGGAAGTTCAAAGACATTGGCCTGCACCCATTCAATATTTAAATTTCCATAGAGCTCTTTGGCGCCGGCAATGGCTTCGCCACTAAAATCCACAGCTGTGACAATGTGACCTTGCTTTGCAAACAAGGCGGCATCGTGTCCGCGGCCACAGCCAAGAACCAAAACCCTTTGTTTGGCCAACTTCAACTGGGCCATAATGGATTCCAACGGACTCGCGGGAGCTTTCAAATCCCACCCAGGTTCTTCTTCCCGGTAAATGTCGCTCCAAAATTTTTCTCGATTCACTTCCTCTTTATCCAAGTAGTAGTTGGGAGTTTGATAAGTGATTCCATCGATTTGAACGCTGTCATCATCAAACTCTGTAAGGAAATCAAAAAACTCCACTTGAGCTGCGCGGGAAAAAACAAAGGGAACCCCGTTGGTGGCGAGTCCATGAAAGCGGTCCCACTCGTCAATGCAAAGACTTTTTGAATCCAGCTCCACTTTCAAGCCATAGGGAAGTTCGCCAATCAATTTGGAATCTGATTTTTCCAAATGGCGAATCATATAGGGCTGATCAAAGGCTTCGACGAAGATGTCCAAATTTTTGTAATTGGATTTTAAGGTGAAACTTTCGGTCAAAGAAATAGAACTTAAAAATTCTTGGCCAAAGAGGGCATCGGTGAGGCGATGTCCTTCATCGGAAACCAAATACCCCTCAGCATCAATTTTTTGAAACTTATCTGCCATTCTAGTGATGAGCTTCGGAATTGTGACCATCAGATTCTGGAGCGGACTCTTCTTCGCCAGGGGCCGCTTCCATTTCTTCAAGCTCACCGCCACCGGCAGTAATTTTCATGGGCTTGTCAAAAGTGATCGCTTGGTTTTGAACCACCAACTGGTCAAAACTGAACTTCACTTCATCATCGTCCTCAGAAATTTTATTGAGTGTGGCATATCCATCTATTTCGATGCGTGTATTTTGATCATCTAAGAAAGAATAAATAAATTGTGCCTTCACTTGGGTTTCCGAAAGGGTTTCGGTCCACATTCTTTCGAAGCGAAGACCGCGGGTTCCTTCCATGTTGTTTTCAATGTAATTTTGAATGATATTTTTTAGGTCTTCTTGAATGCCCATGTGAACGGATTGAGTCACAGGCATTTGAATTCGCGAGAGGCTCCAGGTATATGACATTGCGGCGATAAAAAAGATCAAGCTGATGAACTTCATAACGAATTCCTTTGGTCAAAGATTGAAACTTGAATTCAAATTAACTTAGAATCGCCGTGGAGGAAAGGGTCATGTTAGAGTTGAAAAACCAGATTCGTCACTGGATGAAGGAGCGGTTTCGCCCCGAAAGTCTTTTCCACGGTCTCAAGTGGATGAAAACGGGAACCGGCCAGGTGCGGGTTCAAGTGGCGCCTCATTGGTTGGGAATGACCCCGTCCAGCCACACCGGAGCTTTGGTTTTGGCCTCTGAAATGGCCATTGAAGAGGCATTTCGATTGGAAGAGCGCATGAGCGGAATTTCCGTCCTTTTTATGGGCTCGCAAAGTGAGTTTTTAAAAGCCAATCGAGGGCCCTGTGAAATTCGCTTTCGCATGGAGCCAGACGATATGGAGCAGCTCCGGCTTAAGGTGCTCCGCGAAAAAACCCTGAGCCATGAGTTCTTTCTCACTCTTTGGGGTCAGGACGATGCTCAGATTGGATCTGTGACCTTGCAGGTCAGACTGCAACTCCAACCTTACCTCTCCGCCTCAACCAGGCTAGAGTCCTGATCCATGAGCATTTTATCTTCTCAAATTCAAAAGGGGTCTCCGGCCTTTAAAGAAAATGAACAGTCCATGAAGGCTTTGACTCAAAAGCTTTATGAGCGCCTGGAGGAAGTGAAAAAGGGTGGAGGCGCGAAGGCTGTTGAGCGTCATAAATCTCGAGGCAAACAAACCGCCCGAGAGCGCATTCAAAACCTCATTGATCCTGGAACAGAGTTTTTAGAATTCTCCGCCTTGGCAGCAGACGAAATGTACAACGGCGAAGCACCGGGAGCAGGCATTGTCACCGGCATGGGTGTGGTTCAAGGCAAAGAAGTGATTCTTGTTGCCAATGATGCCACGGTAAAAGGCGGCACCTATTTTCCCATCACCGTAAAGAAGCATTTGCGCGCCCAAGAAATCGCCGAAGAAAATGGTTTGCCTTGTATTTACTTGGTGGACAGTGGGGGCGCCTTTTTGCCTTTGCAATCCGAAGTGTTTCCGGACCGAGACCATTTTGGTCGGATTTTTTACAACCAGGCTCGGTTGTCTGCGGAAGGCTGCCCACAAATTGCGGTTGTGATGGGATCTTGTACCGCAGGGGGAGCTTATGTTCCTGCGATGAGTGATGAGTCCATTATTGTAAAAGGCAATGGAACCATCTTTTTGGGAGGTCCTCCTTTGGTAAAAGCCGCCACAGGTGAAGTGGTTAGCGCCGAAGATTTGGGTGGAGCAAAGGTCCACTCAGAGGTCAGTGGTGTGACCGATCACATGGCGGAAGACGACGATGAGGCTTTGGCCATTTGCCGAGACATATTGTTCAACTGGCCCAAGAAGACCATTCCGCCCATTGAGTTTCGAACTCCTGAAGAGCCTTTGTATGCACCTGAAGAAATTTATGGAGTGATTCCAAAAGACGCTCGTATTCCTTTTGATGTGCGCGAAGTGATTGCTCGTGTTGTGGATGGCAGTCGGTTTCATGAGTTTAAAGAGAACTACGGTAAAACCATGGTTTGTGGTTTTGCGCATATTTTTGGAATGCCTGTTGGAATTGTTGCCAACAACGGAGTGCTTTTTAGCGAAAGCGCTTTAAAGGCGGCTCACTTTATCGAGCTTTGTGATCAGCGAAAAATCCCCTTGGTATTTTTGCAAAACATCACCGGGTTTATGGTGGGACAAAAATACGAAAACGAGGGCATCGCAAAACACGGCGCCAAAATGGTGATGGCGGTGAGTTTGGCTCGAGTGCCAAAATTTACCGTTGTGATTGGCGGATCTTACGGTGCGGGGAACTACGGAATGTGTGGAAGAGCTTATCAACCTCGATTTTTGTGGATGTGGCCCAACGCTCGAATTTCCGTAATGGGTGGGGAACAGGCGTCTAATGTTTTGTGGACCGTTAAAAAAGATCAATTGGATGCGAAGGGCGAAAACACAACGGCGGAACAAGAGACAGAGTTTAAAGCGCCCATTTTGAAAAAGTACGAAGAGGAAAGCTCGGCGTATTTTTCCACCGCCCGAATTTGGGACGATGGAATCATTGATCCCAAGGAAACGCGAAAGACTTTAGCATTGGCCTTGAAAGCATCCATGAACAAGCCTTGGGGGCCAAAGAAGCAAGGCGTATTTCGCATGTAGATCTGGCAAAGCTTTATTGCTTTGTGAAAAAGGGAGGCAACTTGGATTTTGTGAAAACAAAACTGGAAGGTTCACGTTTTGAAATTGCATTGAACCGCCCTGAAAAGCGAAACGCTTTTCATCCAGAGATGATCAAAGAAATCACTCAAAGTTTTCGAGAGGCAGGGGCTTCGGGGGCCAAGTATGTGTACCTTTATGGCGAAGGAAAATCTTTTTGCAGTGGAGGAGACCTAGAGTGGATGAAGTCCATGAAGGATTACTCTCTGTCCGAGAACCGCCAAGATTCCGAAGAACTTTTTGACATGTTTCAAGCGGGATATGAATTGGATCTTCCGATCATTGGCAAAGTCCATGGGCATGTGATGGGCGGGGCCTTGGGATTGGTTTCTATTTGTGATGTGGTGGCTGCGGAGTTGCAAACGCTGTTTTGTTTTTCAGAGGTAAAGTGGGGCTTGGTTCCTGCGGTGATCTCTCCCTTTGTCACTCGAAAAATGCACAAATCCCGCGCCGATCAACTGATGTTGACTGCAAAAGTTTTTTCCTCGGAAGAGGCTTTGGAATCTGGATTGATTCATTTCAAAGGAGATGCTCCCCAAATGAATCACTTTTTAGAAGAGCAATTTCAACTTTTGGATCAGGCCGCACCAGAGGCCTTAAAGGCGACAAAAAATCTACTGAAGCGTGTGGAAAATTTTGACGTTTTTAGTCTGAAGCAGGCCACGGCTCAAGTGATCGCCGAGCGAAGAGTCAGCCCAGAAGGGCAAAAGGGCCTTCAATTTTTTATCGACAAACAAAAACCACAGTGGAACTAAATCATGGCTCAACGATTTAAAAAAATTGGAATCGCAAACCGCGGAGAAGTTGCGGTTCGTATCATTCGTGCTTGCCAAGAGTTGGGTATCGATGCGGTTTTGCTTCACTCGGATGTGGACCAAAATTCTCGCGCGTATAGAATGGCGGATTTTACCGAAGAAATTGGTCCTGCTCCAAGCAGCGAAAGCTATTTAAACATTGAAGCCAACATTGCTGCGGCCATTCGAAGTGGTGTGGATGCAGTTCATCCTGGTTTTGGATTTTTATCCGAGAATGCCGACTTTGCAAAAGCTTGCGAAAAAAATGGAATTGTTTTTATCGGCCCCACGAGTGAGGCCATTCAACTTTTTGGCGACAAAGTGTCTGCAAAAAATTTGGTAGAGTCGATCAATGGTCCGTTGATTCCTGGCTATAAAGGCGACGATCAAATGTTGGGTCGTTTGATGAAAGAGGCGGACGCTATCGGCTATCCAGTGATGGTGAAAGCTGCTGCAGGAGGCGGTGGACGGGGACTTAAAGTCATTCGCAAAGCTTCTGAAGCCAAAGAGATGATTGAGTCTGCTCAGCGCGAAGGAAAAAATGCCTTTGGATCTTCGCGGGTGTTCCTTGAAAAATACATTGAGGATGCCAAACACATTGAAGTTCAAATTTTTGGTGACGCCTCTGGAAAAGTGCACTCCCTTTTTGAAAGAGAGTGTTCGGTTCAAAGGCGCCATCAAAAGATCATCGAAGAAGCTTTGTCCCCAAGTTTGGACGACAAACTTCGAAATAAGATTTGCTCTGCGGCCGTTCAGATTGCTCAAGCGGCAAAATACCAAGGCGCAGGGACCGTTGAATTTTTATTCGATGGCAAAGACGTCTATTTTATGGAAATGAACACCCGACTTCAGGTGGAGCATCCCGTGACCGAAATGGTTTTGGGTGTGGATCTGGTGAAGGCGCAGATTTTAACAGCCATGGGCGAGCCGTTGCTTTGGTGGGATGATTTAAAACCACGGGGACACGCCATTGAATGTCGGATTTATGCGGAAGATCCCTATATGAATGGAGTTCCCAGTGTTGGACCCCTTGGATATTGCTCTTTTCCAGAAGGCCCCTTTCGACGCTTTGAAGTGGGTTTTGAGGAGGGGGATGAAATCACTTCCAATTATGACTCTATGATTGCAAAGGTGATTGTCTGGGATGAGTCACGAACTCGCGCCATTCAAAAAATGGAGCAGACTTTAAAAGACACGGTGATTTTTGGAGTGCGAACAAACATTCCACTGTTGTTTCAAATTTTAAGTCATGAAGAGTTTGTTCGTGGAGAGATGACTACGGGCTTTTTTGAAAAGCATTTTTCAAAAGGTCTTAAGAAGTCCGATTGGTCGGAGTCAGAGAAAACTTTGATTCAAAATTTAAATCGAAATTTGGTGGAAGGTTCTTCTGCATCTGGAAGTGACACCTCTTCGGTCGCGATCGATCCTTGGACCCATGGATGGAACACCTCTGGGAGGCCTTCATGAAGTGGTTGAAAGTGGAATGGCAGGGGCGAACTTTAAAAATTCCCGCTCAAAAGCTTCAAGGAAAAATTTGGTTTCATTTGGACGGCGAAACCCACGTGGCGGAGGTGTCTTCGGAGCGCCGAAAAGGCAATTCTACAGGTGGTAATCAGGATGGAGTGCTGACAGCACCGATGCCAGGTAAGATTTTAAAAATTTTCAAGTCTTCTGGCGAGGAAGTTTGCCAAGGAGATCCGGTTTTGGCCATGGAAGCCATGAAAATGGAATATACTTTAGAGGCAGATCGGGACGGTAAGCTGGGAGAAATGTCCATTCAGGTGGGCGATCAAGTGGCTCTTGGGCAAGTCCTCGCAAAGATCGAAGAATAGGGGAAAGAATTTGAGTCGGGTACAAATTCAAGAAGTGGGACCGCGGGATGGGCTTCAAAATGAAGACACTCAGGTTTCTGTTTCCACCAAAGTGAAAATGATCACGGGTCTTGTGGATGCAGGATTGAAACGGATTGAAGTGGGTGCCTTTGTTTCGCCAAAGTGGGTTCCGCAAATGAAGGGATCCGAAGCGGTTGTGAAACAATGCTTTCAGAAAATCCCTAAAAAACGGGGGCTTCATTTTTCGGCTCTCACTCCTAATTTTCAAGGTTTTGAACGGGCGAAAAAATCAGGAATCAAAGAGATTGCTGTGTTTGGTGCTGCTTCGGAAAGTTTTTCGAAAAAGAACATCAACTGTACAATTAAAGAAAGCTTTGAAAGGTTCCGCCAAGTGATCGAACCGGCCAAGTCTGAAAAGATGTGGGTTCGTGGATACTTGTCTGTGGCCTTTGGTTGTCCTTATGAAGGCAAAGTTTCCGAGAAAAAAGTCATTCAACTGTCCGAGCGTCTGCTTCAGTTGGGAGTGGATGAAATCTCTATTGGGGATACCATTGGTGTTGCCAACCCAAAGCAGGTGAAGTCCCTGATTCAGGGTTTGTTAAAATCCATTCCCAAAGAAAAGGTGGCCATGCACTTTCACGACACGCGGGGAACGGCTCTGGCCAATGTTTTGGAAAGTCTGAATTCTGGCATTTCAATTTTTGATTCCAGCGTAGGGGGGCTTGGCGGTTGCCCTTATGCCAAAGGAGCTTCGGGAAATTTGGCCACCGAAGACTTGATTTACATGCTTGAGGGCATGGGCTTAAAAACTGGCGTGGATCTTTCAAAACTTTTGAAGGTTTCCAAAATGATGGAAAAAACCCTCAAGCGAAAACTCCCCTCCAAAGTCCTCCAAGCCTCTAAATGAGGTGCCTGGCACCTTAATCATCGCTCGGTGTGTTGGTGTTAGAGCTGTAAAAAACACAGGGGGCGTGTAAAAAACTCGAGCTTAGACGCGTCAAATCTTTTAGGTCCGTTCTTAACCGGTATCCCTTTTGTAAGTGTCATTCTTTATTGGGAAAATCTATGAAGGACTTCTTTGAAAGACATTTGAATGCTCTTGGCATCCTTTTGGGATCCATATTTTTGGTGATGATGAGCTTCATCGGCTCTCGCATTATGGGCGAAGGGCGTTCTTGTTTAAATTTCACTGGGGTGATCGAGCTTCATGTGGATGGGGTGGAAGAAGGGCTTCGCTCCTGTGACCAGGTGTCCCTGATTTACAACGAGAAGAAGGCTGAAAAGCTTCTTCAGTACACGGAAACCATCAATCAGCTTTCTCGGATTCAATTTCTTTTTCCATCTCGCCTTCGTGGAATTTTTGTCACCGTGACCGAAAAAGATCCTTTTTACATGCTGTTCTCTGAAAGAAGTTTGGTGGTGGGCTCAGAGATTGCTCACAACCCGATGGCCTTTCAAAAGATCCTTTTGAGTGCCCTGACTTTTCAAAATTTTTCCGGTGAAGCAGATGTGACCAAAAAATTACGTGCCGAACTGCTTTGGTACTTGTTCGCCGGGGATGAGGTTTGGACAGATCCCACCTCTGGATTTACCGTGGATCCCAAACAATGGTTGAAGCTTTCAAAGCTTCCTCAAACGGTTGGAGAGTATTGCAACTTCCCTTTGAGAAGTTTAGAAGACATGACTTTTTGTCGCTTTGAACTGAACAAAGATCAGCCTTTGGGGTCAGAAAAAAAGTACCTCGGTTTGATTTCGTGGTTGGCGTATAAAAAATTAAATTCCGAGGGGGTTTCGGCAACCACAGAGTTCGTTCGAAAAATGTTTGAGAATTCGCAAGTCAATGTCGTCTCAAATGGGAGTTCGGAAGAATCTGCGGGGTCCTCTAAAGGCACGCAGAATCTTCTCTCTGAAGATTCCGCAGAAGAAGCCTTTTTTGTTCAAAATGAAGTGCGAAAGTTTTTAAATCCTGAAGAGGCCGCGAATGAAAATTTCTTCGAACGCACCACGGAGGGGCGCAGGTTGTCTTCTGAAGCAAAGACCGAGAGATTCGAAATAGATCCGACGTGGATGGAGTCTCGGCATTCCTTCGATTATGTGGTTCAGATTGAAGGAGATTCTCATCTGAAAGATCAGGTGATCAACTCCATTGCAAAATGGCAGTTTCACAATCTGGTGGGTTATGGGACTAAAATCTTAGTCACAATGGGAAGAGAGCAGTTCGAACTTCCGGCAGGCCTTCCCTCCCACTATAAAGAATCTGAGATTTCTTCTCGGAATCATATAATTTTAGGTTGCAGACTTCCTGAAGTTTCGGAGGTTTCGCACCTTCAGGCCACTCAATTGATTGCGGTAAAGATCTGTCCTGGTGAAGTGGCGCCTTCTTGGCCGGATTTGATTCACGGTTCTTCAAGTTCCTTTGGAAAATCTCTGGTTCGCCTTAAATTGCACCTGCCCTCTTTAAAGAGGTGGTCTAAGTACCGCCCCCATGTTTTGGCTCAAAATGGGCCCTTGGATCGCGTATTTTGTCGGCCCGAAACCTTTGTGGGATATCCCTTTGAAATTAAAAACTGTCCATAGCTCTTCAGTGAAATTTCCTTTGGCACCCCAAATGCAGTCTGGTAAGACCTCCAATGGAAACTTTGAGGTTTAAAAAGTTATGAAATTCTGGATTTTGGCCATGTTAATTCCCAGCGCCTTCGCACTGACAGACAGTGTTTGGGAGCAGAATAAAAAAGACTCCTATCAAATGAGAGCCGTGATCAAAGGGATGTCTAACGAGAATGGCGGAGCGATTACGGTAATGAGCCTATCGAAAGACGAAGGTACGCAGAAGGAGACTTTTTCTTTGTGTTCCAAATTTCCTGGTGGGGACAGCTTTGACAGTCATGAAACCCTTCGCCAAGGATTGATTCAGCAGTCCTTTTTTGAAGGGCGTCCGGTGACTTTATTTTTTGATGGTCCCTTCCACAGTTGCATCAAAGACGTCAGTTTAGAGATCTGATCGAAATTATAAAAACAAAATAAGTTTACTTTTCGAAGAAAGCCCATTACAAGCATCGGCTTATGTCTAATTTTGAAAAGGAATTTTACCTTCAGAGTTTTCAAAAATCTCCAGTGGCTCAGTTTGTTGTGGATTCACAGGGTCGCATTCGAATTCACAATGAGGCCGCAGAGCACCTGTTTGGCTACACTCAAGAAGAGCTCTATAAAAAGCCCGTAGAGGTTTTGGTTCCCAAAGATTCTCAAAAAAGACACGAAGGTCATTTGAAAAAATTTTTTGCGAATTCCGAATCTCGTCAGATGGGAAAGGGCCGAAGTCTTTTTGGTGTGGCGAAGGAAGGACGGCGCATTCCCATTGAGGTGGGACTCACCCCATTGGAATCCAACGGAGAAACCTTTGCCATTGCCTCGGTGGTGGATTTGTCTGAAACCTTAAAAGGGCAGGGGCGATTTAAAGCGATTGTTGAGGGTGCTCCCAACGCCATGATTATGGTGAATCAAAAAGGTGAGATCACCTTAGTCAATCGCCAAGGTGAAGTTTTATTTGGGTACACGGAAGAAGAGCTTCTGGGTCAAAAAATTGAAACTCTGATTCCTCAGAAATTTCGAGATGCGCACCCTGGGCATGTGAAGTCTTTTTTTAAACACCCCAAACCTCGAGCCATGGGCGCTGGAAGGGATCTGTTCGGTCGAAAGAAAAGCGGCAAAAAATTTCCTGTGGAAGTGGGGCTGATGCCTTTGCAATCAGAAGAAGGGAATTTTGTTGTCAGCTCGGTGGTTGATATCTCGGAACGGGTACAAAGCCAAAAGGCACTGATCGCACGCAATGAAGAGCTTCAGCAATTTGCTTACCGAACTTCTCACGATTTGAAAGCACCACTTCGATCCATCGCAGGACTGGCGGGGTTTATGATTGAGGATTTGGATCAGGCGGATCAGCAAGAATCCATAAAGCACAATGCCGAGCGCATTTTAAAACTGAGCGAAAAGCTTTTACATTTTATCAGTGACATTCTAGAAACCACAAAAGCAGATCACGTTGATTCCGAAATTTCGCTTTGGGATGCTCGAAGAGATCTTTATGGCATCAAAGAGCGATTGATCAGTTTGTTTGATGAAGGGAAGGTTCAATTTTCAGTTCATTTGAGCCACAAGATTCCCCTTTATTTGGATGTGAGTCGGTTGAATCAAATCTTAGAGAATCTGATTTCCAACAGTCTCAAGTATAAAGATACTCAAAAAGAAGAATGTTACATCGATATCAAAACCCATGTATCCAACGATGTTCTAACAGTTGAAGTGAAGGACAATGGTTTAGGAATTCCAGAAAATCGCCAGGGCGAGGTTTTTCAAATGTTCAAACGGTTCCACAGCACTTCTGTGGATGGAAGTGGATTGGGACTTTACTTGGTGAAAAAGCAGGTGGAAAAATGTGGGGGTGAAATTGATTTTGAATCCAGCCCCGAAGGTTCCACGTTCAGAGTGCAAATGCCACTTACCCCGCCTGACAAAAAATCTCTTTGAAGCGATGAATGATTTCCTGAGGACGAACCGACTTGACCCAGTAGTCGCTGACAAAGTCATAAGCTTTTGCGCGATCCATGTCGGTTTGATTTTCTGAGGAGCTGAACATGACGATCTTTACAGATTCCAATTCAGGATTTTGTTCTCGGAGCTGCTCGAATTTTTCTAGGAACTCAAAGCCATCCATCACGGGCATGTTGATGTCTAAAAGAATTAAAGCGGGCGGAATTTCGTCCCCAAAGGATTTTTTTTGGGCGCTGTAATCCTTCAAAAAATCAAAAGCCTCTTGGCCGTTATTTTTCAAGAAAAAGCGAGTGGTAAGTTTGGCAGAACTTAAACTTCTTTCAGTCAAATACTGATCTTCCACACTGTCATCAACGATCATTACTGAGTTTACCATGTTTCTTCCTCCGCCATTAAGTCTAATCGGGCTTGGTGTTTCTGCAATAAGATCCTGAAAAGATCAATCGAAAGAAGGGGTTTTCCAACTGACCCTTAAGGCACGGTTAATTTGTTTTGCCCATATGATATAAATCAATTTAATTTGTATCAAAAACTCTCCACAACAGAGACATCCTTCGGTCATAAGCCCACCCCATCGCCGCCCTCATCACCTCCACACGTCCAAAAGGCCCTCGCCAAAAGGTACCTGCTTCCTTTTCCGATATGCACCGCATATCGGAAAAGGAAGCAGGTACCTTTTGGCGAAACAGAATCTGGCGTGGAGCCACATGAGGTCGCAAGATAAGAGCGCCGGATGAGGGCGTCAGAATGAAAGCACACGAAAGAAGGTTCATTTTGACATTAAGTGGTAGCTAGATGGGTTCTGGTTGCCAGTTTCTGCCCAGGGCTCCACATCTTTGAAGGATCTTGAGCATAA